>Ga0233425_10000046_pt1 | contig 290815 bp, 242 predicted proteins | sample Watercolumn_Towu_2_FD_181712 | JGI IMG/M metagenome (GOLD analysis project Ga0233425, IMG submission 181712) | Freshwater microbial communities from Lake Towuti, South Sulawesi, Indonesia - Watercolumn_Towuti2014_140_MG | ecosystem: Environmental > Aquatic > Freshwater > Lake | place... | reverse complement strand
CTCTTGATCACTTCTTTCGCCTTCCCCTCCAATTCCTTTTCCATCTGCTCTCGTGTCTTTTTCATGGCTACTCCTTTCGATTTTCCCCTATTTTCTCACCCCTTTGCCCCAAAGTTAAGATGCACCCTTAATGCCCTTGCGGGCATTTTTGTTTTCTGACAAAATGCAATGAAATGGACATTGACGAGCGAGAATGTGGAGAGTCTTAATGCCCTTGCGGGCATTTTTGTTTTCTGACTTACTTGGTGCGCCAGGGGCTGGTTGTGGAGGCGTCCGGTCTTAATGCCCTTGCGGGCATTTTTGTTTTCTGACCTTTGCAAAAGGCCACCCTGAGAGTGACCCCGATGTTTTTAAGTCTTAATGCCCTTGCGGGCATTTTTGTTTTCTGACCCTCACTCCGTACCCTCCAACGAAGGCGCTTGAATTTGTGTCTTAATGCCCTTGCGGGCATTTTTGTTTTCTGACAAAAATATTAATTTCTCCTCGACGACCTACCCATCTCGTAGTGTCTTAATGCCCTTGCGGGCATTTTTGTTTTCTGACCACAACTTCGAGCGTCACGGGCGTAATACGTTCCTGTCCTAATGCCCTTGCGGGCATTTTTGTTTTCTGACATTTGTGGAAAAGTTATTGGCCCAGAAGAATATGAAGGAGTGTCTTAATGCCCTTGCGGGCATTTTTGTTTTCTGACGCATCACGGAGATGTACTTGCGGCCATCGTATGAGCAGTCTTAATGCCCTTGCGGGCATTTTTGTTTTCTGACCCGAACACATCGCTGCTTTGAAGGAAGCGGGTAAAGGCCGCGTCTTAATGCCCTTGCGGGCATTTTTGTTTTCTGACGGATTTCCGGCGATGTAAGCCAGATTTTCGGCAACGTAAGCTGGTCTTAATGCCCTTGCGGGCATTTTTGTTTTCTGACGAAAAGGCTGCTTGGCAAAAGAAGGGCGTAGGCAAGAAATGTCTTAATGCCCTTGCGGGCATTTTTGTTTTCTGACGCTACTGCTGGAAGGAAGGCAGGGACGAGCCGGTCAGTCTTAATGCCCTTGCGGGCATTTTTGTTTTCTGACCATGCGCCGTTCCCGCGCCGCTCTTGTTGGTTGCTCCGCTGGTCTTAATGCCCTTGCGGGCATTTTTGTTTTCTGACAGAATAGTAAGAAAAAGCCTCTATAGCTCAATGGATAGAGTAGGGTCTTAATGCCCTTGCGGGCATTTTTGTTTTCTGACTTTATACGAGAGTCATTTCGTTGCACATCTGTATTTACACGTCTTAATGCCCTTGCGGGCATTTTTGTTTTCTGACATCTTTTATCATTACACCTCTTTCGCGCATGATAATTCATGCAACGTCTTAATGCCCTTGCGGGCATTTTTGTTTTCTGACGGATGTGGTGGCTATTGCGTTATTGGCGTTGGCCAAAAATCGTCTTAATGCCCTTGCGGGCATTTTTGTTTTCTGACGTAAAGTTGCAGGGTGACCCTACGCCCGCAGGAAAGCCAAGTCTTAATGCCCTTGCGGGCATTTTTGTTTTCTGACGGTTGTCCTGATCGCAATAAAGCATACCACAGAATTTGATATCGTCTTAATGCCCTTGCGGGCATTTTTGTTTTCTGACCTAAATCTCCCAGGACGACCATATCGATATGTCCTGATGTCTTAATGCCCTTGCGGGCATTTTTGTTTTCTGACATTTGGACGGCCATGATTGTGAAAAATCCATACGTAGAGTCTTAATGCCCTTGCGGGCATTTTTGTTTTCTGACCAAAGGCCAGATGCTCCAGACGGAGACCTGGACCCTTAGTCTTAATGCCCTTGCGGGCATTTTTGTTTTCTGACCCAACTTCTCAAGCGTTACACCGGCTATGGCGATCACACGTCTTAATGCCCTTGCGGGCATTTTTGTTTTCTGACCGGATGCTATTCAAAATGCACATCCAAGAAACAAAAAGTCTTAATGCCCTTGCGGGCATTTTTGTTTTCTGACCAAAAAAGTTAAAAGAGGAAAGACCGGATGCTATTCAAAGTCTTAATGCCCTTGCGGGCATTTTTGTTTTCTGACCTGGAAATCCCTTGCTCTAAGTCTCTCATTTTTACCCATTATGAACGAAAAACCATCGGTTGGCAAGTGATTTTCCTCCTTTCGGGGATTAAAATAGTATCTTTTTGGCATCGTTTCACCCACTTGAAAAACCCGTGCGCACCCCCGGCTGGCGAACAGCCATTTTGAGTGAATGCAGCGGGGAGGGTGCGCAGCGCCTATAAAACGATGGCGGATTCGGGCGGCGGGGTGGGTTTTCCCTGCCCCAATGTCTTTAAACGCGGGCGGCAGGCCTCACAAATCGTATAAACGCGCAGGCTGTCTTCCTGCAATTTCATGATCTTTTGCGACTTGGTGAATATCTTTTGCAGCTCATCCGGCGTCAGGTAAGCCTCGAAGACGCTCCCCTGCACCCGCTCGCCAAGCGATTCCATCAGGCGCGCAATTCGATTGCGACGCCGGTCATCGCGCATATCGTAGGTGAGAAGGAAGAATGAACGGGAGTGCATCGAGGCGCTCAAAGCATCAGCGGAAGCCCATGCTGCGGTAATCAAAATGGTTGTTCAAGAGACAATCCGCCACCTGGCGCGCCTGTTCGATCATGCACTGGCGCAAGGGCATTTTCAAGCCGCGCAAGGGATGGGTATAAGTCTGGTCCAGGCGTCCTTGATAAGCCTGCAAGAAACGACGCTTGCCATCCTCCCCGAGAACCACGGGGCGTTCGGGCGGGCCGGGGGTGAAATCTTTATCCGGGGATAACTGCCCGCTGCGGCAGCACCACAAGACCACGCCATCCACCACGGGGCGAAATTCCTCCAGGATATCGAGCGCCATGGCCGGACGGTTATAGACATACTCGTGCAGGAAGCCGACATAAGGATCCAGACCCACGGTTTGAACTGCGCCGGAGGCAGCCTGCGCCAACAAGGTGTAGCCAAACGAAAGCAGGACATTGACCGGATCGGCCGGCGGCCGACGGTTGCGGTCGGTAAACCTCCACTCTGCACCAAAAAACGTGCGAAAGGCGGAAAAGTAGGCGGCGGTGGCCGCCCCTTCCAGGCCGCGCAAAGAATCCAGGCCGGTCTTGTGCGGAATGGAATCCAACGCCCGCGCCAGGTGGGCCAGGCTTGATTCCACCAAATCACTCCGCCCCTCGCGGCTGTGCCTTTGCAGCAGGGCGCGTTGGTGTTGGAGTTTTGCCGAGACAAATCCTTGCGCCAGGGCAAGAGCCTGGGAAGGGTTTTCCAGGCAGCGATACTGGGCGCGGCGCATCGGCACATGCGGCGTGAGGCTGGACACCAATTCGCCGCGGTATTCGCCATATTGGCTCAAAAAGACCACCTCGGCATTTTGCGCAAGGAGAAGATCGATGGCGGGTGTGGTCAGGCCAATGTTGCCGAACAAAACCAGCTGGCTCACCTGCCCGGCGGGGAGGCTCAAGAGCACTTCTGCCTCCCCGCCGCCGCCTGCTTCGGGATCCCGTTCCACTTGCAGGCGGCGGTTGCGAATGCGGATTTTGGTATTTTGCTGAACAAGATATAGGGTTGACATGGTATTCGGTTATTAAGGTGCTGGTATTTCCGACCTGCGACTTTCAAGGTAAGGTTAGACTTTAAAATCCTCGATCCTGCGGCACTGCCCCAGCCCCATGCTCGTTCCCCCTCCCACACCGGCGAACAAGCTAAAGTCGGCCAGGGTGGTAAGCACGCTCAGCCAATAACGGTCATAGTTCAAGGAGGTGAAGGCTACCTTACCAATGGCGCCGACGCGCATTCCGCCGCCCTTGACCGGCGCCGGGCGAGTCTCGAGGCGGAACTGGCTGAGCGCCAGGCACTCCTCGGCAAAACGCCGCGCTTCATCAGGAAAGGCGATCGGCGCGAAGGTATTCCAACGCTCCAGCAAACTGCCAAACACCAGCCCGGGTGAAGGGAATGGCACGTGCTTGCCGCCGCTCTTGAAGGCGGTCGGGCTGGCCAGGAGCAAGGAGAGGCGGCGCGGCGGCTCCCTTTTCGAAAGCAGGTACGGCGCGCTCAATTCCTGATAAGTGGTGGAGGCAGCCCAATCCGACATTTGACCTTCAGATCCCGATCCTTGCTCTTGGGGGACGGGTTGGAAGGCGACTATCTGGAACGGAATGTAATCCAACTCGATGGCTGCCCCGCAGCGCAATGCGCCAGAGGCTGCCTCTTGGGAGAGGAGCTGCGCCAGGTCGGCGCGCATGGCGGTGAGACGGAGAAGATAACTTTCCGGTGCGAGCAAGGCGCCGCGCTCGAAATGTCCCATCAAGGTGGATGCCGTGAACGGCCTGGCGTTGGATTCATCGTGCAATTGGGCGGCAAGCGTCGCGTCGCAGGCGTTCACGAGACTCAAGACCAGCCCGTGCGCGGCGCGGCCCCACCAGCGCGGCGTCTCGGGGCGATTGGCGGGCAGTTGCAAGGGGCGTAGCGTCAATACCAGGGAAAGCAAGTCCATAAGGCAAGTGATCAGTAATCAGTATTCAGTGATCAGTATTCAGTGAACAGTGGGCAGTGAACAGTGGGCAGTGAACAGTGGGCAGTGATCAGTGAACAGTGAGCAGTAATCAGTGAGCAGTGAACAATGGCTAGAATCTTTCCTTCCGGGCTGAATCACGCACAGCCTGCAAATTCACGACCTCCGCCACCTCGAAGCGCGGCGGCAGCGCCCCTTCCACCGGCCGCAGGCGGATCACCGGCGGGAAGTAACCCATGCGCCCGTGCAGCTCGGCAAGCAGCAGGGCGGCAATGGCATTGAAGGATGGCAGGTTGACCAAAATCGAGGCGGACTGCAATTCCTGCGGTGGGAAGGGGATGCTTTCCATCATCTGCGCCAGTTGGGGCAGGTAGGCCTGCTGGTGATCGAAGTGCACCGGGACGGGGAGCACGCGCTCGATTGGCTGGTGGATCAGCGCTTCGATCTCCGCCTGCTGTCCGGGGGTGAGGGGGTGGGAGAAGTTGAGCAGGATCATTTTGGATTGAGGATTTGCGATTTTAGATTTTAGATTTCCACAAAGTTGCAATTTCGTTGATTTCCTTGACGATACCATCTGTCTGAGTGATTATTTCTTTTGGCGGCTTGGGGTTTCTGCGATACCCGGTATGGAGCACATCGTTACGGAATTTTGCAAGATAAAATGGTTCACCACTCCATAGTAGATTTATTCTCTTTCGATGTGGGTGCCCTTTCCATAGAACTTGGTGATTCGGATCAAAGTTCTTCGGTTTATTTTTCCCTTTGGGATTCATTACATATTCAGCTTCTTCCCTGTCGTGTTCATCCCATATATCCAGATTTAATTCCATACAAAGCAGGGAAACCACCCATTCCCTGGCGAGTGCAAGGGTATGCACATAGTGTCGTGTTTGGTGATACCAATTGATCATGCGTAATTGGTTGGCAAGTTGGTTTTGGATCTCATTGGCCGCACTTTCGTCCAATCCAAATTGACAGTAGGCATCTTGCAACCGTTGCGAAACTACGCGAAATGGTTTGGGCAAATTGGCTTCATCAGATTGCAGATCCTCCGGTAACTTTCTTGAGGCGACGCTTACATCTGAAGGTCTCAGTAGTTCAAGCCCGATGGCAATACTATGGACTGTTTGAACTAATGGACTATTTGGACCAAGTCCTGACTTGTCCAGTTGGCTTGCAAGATAATCCGCATTGCCGGTTTGAACGAACTGCTCGGTCGCTGCCAGCCAATCCAGCATCGCTGAAAACTCAGAAAGGTTTACAACCGGGGCTTTTCCATTATTCTTGGCAGCCATCTCAAGCGCCCCATAGTAGATCGCTTCGATATTGACTTGTTTTGCTGATTTCAGGTAAGCCGTGAACAAGAAAGTCAGGAATGGCAAGGATCGGTATCCATGCGTTATATCGAAGATAACCGTTTCTTTTGTATTGACGCAAGCAATCACGGTCTGGAAAATTGCCCACATATCCTCTGAGGTCGCACCTTCTTTGATTTCAACCGGCTTGATGCGTGGGTCGTTCAATTTTTCCATAACCGGCCAGGTCTCTTTTTTCGCCTCCGGCGTGATAAATACAAGCATCTCGTCAAATTCGACGAATTCCCGCAAGGCCACAGCAAATACCTTGCCTGGATATGATTTACCTTGCCACTCATAGGTGGAATCTTTGGGGCGTGTACCCAAAAAAGTAATTACTTTTCGCATGGTCATCCTACCTTTTCCATTTCGAGGAGAACCCAGCCAAACGGGGCCGTTGCAACCGCCACTCCTTCCTTCACCCGCATCGCAGCGCGTTTCGAGCGCGGAAAGGCGTCGCCAATCTTGCGCCTGGGCGAATCTTTCGAGGCTTTATGCAGCCTAAAATCACTCACCAATTGCTCGAACAACGCCGCGTCTGTTTGCAGATGGCTGCCAAAGGTTTTTCCATCCCAGCCCGTTCCCCACCCCAATTGGATGAGCGCCTGGTTGGCAGTTAATTTTGCCGCGCCCAATTGGCGATAAAAAGCGGCGATACTGTGGTAGCCTTCCTCGGCGCGCTCGAACCACCCGGTGAGCTGCTCGATGCGCGTTTGGCTGTGCTTCTGGGCGCGCAAGGCAAGCTCGTTCAACCAATGGCGGCGATTTGCGAAATGCAGTTCGCCTTCAGCGAAAGAGGCGAACAGAGCGTCATCAATGGTGATACTGCCCGTGAATGTTATGTCCCCGGGCAAAGCTTCCAGCTCGATTGGCGATTGCGCCTTCTTGGGTGTCAATACCTGGGCATTGACCACCATCAATGTGCCGCCAGATTTTTGTTTGCCGAAGAGATCGCTTACGTGCAAGGCGCGCAACAAGTCATGATTGGGGTCGCGCCCAAAAATCTTCCGCTCCAGCGGCTGTGCGGCCCAAGATTTGCTGTTGCCTACATCGGCGCGGCTTTTCATGCGGATGCCCACCTCCTGCCAGCCGGTCCACGCCAAGGCAGTGCGCAGCGCGCCTTTGAGAGAAGAACCCGGGATGTAGGGGCAGTCGTTGGCGTCCTTGATGAACGCGCGAAGCTCGGCATACGTTTTCCCTGAACGCGCTACACCCGGAAGCACATAGCGGAAGTAAGCAGCGTTGCGGAAGTTCGCCTTGTCCCTCAGCACCAATTCACCCGGCGTGGGATAATGCCCGCTCGGATCCGGGCGCAGCAAAGCCTCGTGGTCGCGCAGGATCGCATCCTCGTTCAGCCGCCAGGTCCTGCCCTCGTGGCTGACAAAGTCAAAATCCTGGCGCAAGGAATTCCCATCGCCGATGTGCAGCGGCGAAAGGGTCTGAACAGTTACGGCAAACACACTCATGCCGCGCCTCCTTTCAACCCGACCGCCATCGCCAGCCCGCTACGATAGACGGGGTGCTTGAGCGGGTCATCATCCGCCTTGTAGCGAGGACGTGTGTCCGCTACTTGACCCGGAACCGGACGCGGCAGACTGCCGAACACAGAACCCTCGATCAAGAGGTTGATGGTTCTGCGCCGCTGGCCGCTCTTGGCCGGCGAATCCAGCCATCCACCCACACTGGTGAGGGTGAAGGCAGAATTTTCATGGCTCAATACACCCATTTCATCGTCTCGGGGTAGGTAACGACTCAGGTTCGTCCACATCTTAATAGGGTCGGGCAATTCCAGCATTCCCGTCTCGGTGATCTTTGCCGCGCCCAAGCCACTGTTGCGTTCTGCGCCCAGCCCGGCTTCGGATAGGTCTTCCAGCAATTTGCGCACAACATCACGTAAATGCTCATCCGCGTCCAGCCAATGAATACCAAACCACAGGCCGCATCCTTCGGCAAATGTCACCTGGCCAGTGAAAAATAATGTGGAGGCCTGCGAGAGGCGGTCGAGCGTTACGCGCGGGCGTTGTTCCACATCCCATAATTTCGTGCCATCGAACCTTATCGCAGCAGCCAAGTGTTTGAACTCGCTTTCACTAATCCACACTTTTTTGGACTGCAAGCGATGAACGTCATTGATCAAATCGGCACACATGGCGCCATCCAGCAGGCGGCGATATAGCTGCTCCGAAACAACCATCACGCGCTTGAAAGACTTGGCGTCGGCTTCGGTTTTTTCGGGCGGCCGGCGGGTGTTCAATGGCGGTGGAAAGAAGCGCACATCCCCGGCCAGCGGGAAAGTAGATGTGAGCAGGAAAGGCGGCTTACCCTCTATAAAAGGGCGGCAAAACTCCTGCGCGGTTTGTGCGCCAGCCGTCCGCGCCAGGCGCGCCACCAACGCGGCGAATAAGCTGTCCGAAGGCATCGTTATGCTGGTCTCTTCCTGCCCCATCCCGTGCAGGCCAAAGTGAAAACTCCGGCCTGTTATGCTCCAGGATTGGATTTGCATAGGATCACTCCACTGGAACGTTGGTTTCCAGCCACTTCTTCAGGGCATCAAAGGAATCTGCCAAGGATTGCACGCTTGCAAACTCACCTTGGAAGGTTTTAGCGCGGGAATAATCGGCGCGGCTACGCGCCTCGACCTTGATGTTCTCGAAGCATACCTTGCCCGAACCACGCGACCCCGATCCACCCAGGTAATCGTCCTCCACCAACTGCATGGCTTCGATAACGGTTTTAATTCGGGCAAAGTCGGCTTTTTCGTAAATGCCAAAAACCAGTTCCGCCGGGCCGAACACCGCGCCGGCTGGCACGCGTTCCAGGTTGCGTGGCGTGGCTGCACTGGTCACACGGTCAATGGCCACTTCGGTTTTGATCTCGGCATAACGCAGCTCGGTGTTGGCATTGTCAAGCGCTTCCGAACTCTCTTTGGTCAGGGAAACATCCCGCACCACCAATCGGGTTGGGCCTGAGTAGCCGATCTCCGCCGGGACGCCGAACACGTGGCAGACCACGCAGCCGCCATTCGCCGAATACTCACCTTCAGTCTTGCATGTGTGGATGGTAACCTGCGCGATCTTATTATTCTGTGGTTTCCCCAGGCGTTTCTCGGTCTGTGAGCGCATCTTGCCGCGCAGGCTGGAACCGGGAATATAGGGCTGCTTGGTCAATGGATTGCGAATGACAGCCTTATCCACACCGCCGATCTCCAAGCCAGTCCCTGAGCCACCAATGTGCAAACCGGTGAGCGCCTTGATATTGGCGGTGATGATCACACGCCCGTAGAGATTGATGTCAGTCATGGGTTCCTCCTTTATATACTAGTTCCGTCCGCCTTGCGAACGATGGTAGGCCAGGATGGCTTCGAACAGATCCATGAAAACGCGAAAGCGGCGGCTGCGTTCTTTCTCATCCCCGCCTTTATTGACTTCTTCAATAGCTGGGATCAGGACATCCTTGAGCGTCTTGACAGCCGGGATACGCGCCGTCTGGTAATCCAGCTTGGGCTTGAGCATGTTCAAACGCCGCAAGGCATTTACGGGATGTGCATCCCACAGCGCCTCGATTTTGCGCACCTCGGTGAAGATGGTGCGTATTTGGGCGCGGTTGAGATTGTCCCGCACGAGCAGCGAGGCGGTCTGTTGGGCAAATGTGACCAACTCTTGACCGCTCTTGTCACTGGTCATGATGGATGTGACAGTCATAGGGGTTCCTCCTTCGTAGGTTTTCTGATTTTGAGTTGAATCCAGCGTGCAGCCGTACCCCACTGGTCAATATCACGGTAATTCGCTTTTCCCAAATCATCTCTTATACTGGTGATGGCATTCCGAAGTGCATCGCTCTTGGCAAGGTTGGCAAAGCGAACCAATTGGTAAGTGCCCAGCCAGATCCAGCGTCCCCACACATGCCGGAATTTGCTATCCGTATGCTGCTCGGCATCGTGAGCCAGTTGTTGAAGTTGATGCAGCACGGATTGAGAACCACTCAGTCCGCCATCATTTTCATGGGTAACGATCTTCTCCAGGCGCTCGCTCTTTTGCCGCAGACTCTCGAAATCGGCCCATTTCCAACTCTTACCCAAAAAGTAGAAAGCATTCTTGCCTTTGACGTTCTTAGCCTCGTCTAGCGCGTCGTGAGCATCTTCGGCTGCCTGGTAAATCGGATACTTGCCTCCGATGAAGGACATTCCGGCGCTCAAATGCAAATCGGGATGCTGGCCAGTATATTCACTAAATTGGACGGCGATATCCTGGGTCAGCGCCGGCATCACATCCCAGGGGCCAAGAATGAAGGCGTCGTCCCCTCCAGTGTAAACCGTGTAGACCAGGGCGTCCCGGCCATCCGTTACGCAAATTTCTTTCATCCAACCTTCAAAGAAGAGTGAAAGCTGGAAGCTGAGCGACGCCAGCCGCGAGAGAGTAGCATTTTCGGCAAAGCCGTCTTTGAAGAGCTTACCGACATCATCCACATCCAGACGGATGACGCCTAATTTCTTAAAGCCTCCAACAACCTTCGATTCCAGATCATCGAAGCTCTCGGGCGGCACCTGGTTGGTAACATAGTGCAAAGTATGCGCGGCTGGAACACTTGTGATTGGAAATCTATTGTCTCTAGGGTCATCCAATGCCCAAAGAGTGATGCGCTTGGCGGATATGGAGACACTGGCTTTCGCGCTGCCCAGCATTTGGAAGGTCATCCCAAATTCGGCCAAGGCGTCCGAAGCCTTGCCGCGCGGCCGTGTCTGCGGATCATTCCAGCCCAAAGCAATAAAACGACTTTGCGGTAGCAATTTCCCGATCTCATCGGCGAAAGAACGGCACAGGGAGCATATACTCTCTTGCCCTTCCAATTCATCCCATTTCTCGACTGCACGCTGGTCACCCTCGCAAACTGAGCAGGTGTCTTGCGGGTTGCCGCCCAATTTCGGCGGAGCATAGACGAGTTCATAGGCTTCCGCGCCCAATTCAATATAGCGTTGCTGCTTAGCTTGCTGAATCGCTTTGTGCATGTCGCCCCAGTACTTAGGGAGCTTTCCTGCTTTGAAACCCGCTGGGGGGATTTCAGCACTCCCAATCGCAAGATAGAGAGCAGTCCCGTGGTGTTTGAGCAAGATATGGCTGATGTCAGCGCGCAAGGAGTACAATCTATCTTTTGCTTCTATGGGAGCCAACAAGTAGAAATTGCCGCCCCCCGAGTAGATTACATTAGTATTGGGTAGCTCCAAGCGATTAAGTACAAAGCGCAGAGCCGCCTCGGTCAACAGTTGCAGGTAGAACGAGCGCCCCCGCAGGGTCTTCGCCGCGCCTTTGGATGCGATAGTGTAGATAAAATCCTGCACGCCTGAAATATCGCCGCCAATCAGCAGGGCAACTGGTTTCTCGAGCAGATCAGCATCGCCGCTTTCAGGTTTAGCCCAAAAGCCGCGTTCGACTGCTCCCAACAACAGTTGTATCTCTTCTGCCGGGTGTCCTGCCAGGCAGACCGCCAGCGCCGCGGTCATGCGGGCATGGTCATAGAGCGAAACATCCGGGATGGAGTGATAATAGGCCGAAGGAACACACCACGTCGCTTGCTGCAACGCGCCGAGCAGGTTTTCTACGTATGTTTGCGGGTCGGGAATGTCACGCCTGACTTCAGCACGCAATAGATCGCGCAAAACGATATAAGCATCGCGACTGTCATCTTTGCGGTTTGCACCGGGGAAAATGGCATCTTTCTCCAAAGCCAGTGGACGCAACGGCATAAAATGCAGAGCTTCGGATGCAGATTCCTTTCGCCGTTCACCAATCCGGTCGAAAATCGTCGCCATTTGGCGCGGGTAAGCGCCTTTTTCCTGAGGGTTATCGGCGCGTTCTCCAGCGCTGAGCTTATCAGCCAAAGCGACCAATTCGCTCAGATATTTATCCTCTGCAGGGGAAGCTTGGGGATTGTGATGATAAACCCCTGCTCGTCCTGCTGGACGATAGCGCTCTGGCAGCCCATCCACGAACGCCTGGGTAAAGGCCGCGTGAACGGGCTGGCCTTCCCGCTCTGTTCCCAGTGGTGGAAAACGTGGTTCGTCTGCGGCTCGCTGCTCTAATTTCCCCACATCATGCAACAACCCGGCCAACGCCGCCATCCATACTTTATCGTCCATTCAGCCTCCTCTCCAAGCTAGAAAAAGGGTGTCGGCCTGCCTGACCCCCATTATATCCCCTGTCCGCAGGCAGACGAATGTATTGTAGGGCATTCCTATCTGGTTGTCATGCGGTTTTTCCCTTATTTAGCGACCACAGGTAACGCTGTAAAGTACACGCTCAACAGGCGCACCAACTGGGTTTGGTTGACATGTTCCAGTTCCCAATGGTCGGCGGCTTTGCGGTAGACCGAGCGCAGGTGCTGTTCCACAGTGCGCGGCGAGAGGTTCAGCCTTCTGGAGATCTCACCCTGGCTCAACCCAGCGCCAGCCAGCAGCTCGATCACCGCTCGCTCCGCCGGGGTCAATTGGCTCAAGATGAAAATGCGGGCGGCATCCCATTGTTCACGCATCCGGTAACGGATCAGGCTTTCTGCCGCGGCGAGGGGGTCCTCCACCGAGCGCAACAGGTCGAAGACCGGCGATAAGCGCCCCCAGGGAATGACCGGAATGGGGATCAGCCGCGCCCATTCCCCGCTGGCGGCGTGCAAACATCTTGAGGCTTCCAAGTCAGGATGCGAGGCCAGGTGCCATAGATGATCCGTGTCGTCGAAGAGCATTTGCGCCACAGCCATCCCAAATACCGCCAGTGTACGCCTTCCCCCCGCGATCAGCAAATGCACACTTTTTTCGGCGAATTTGGCAGCCCGTACTTCGGCAAACATGCTCCTGAACGCAGCCTCCAGCTCGGATGGCGCGGTCACGTCCCGCAAAACCCCATCCGGGCTCCCAAGCTCCAAGAACCTGTATGGCGGCGTCGAAGGAGCACGCCGGGTATCTTCTTCCAGGCATTTCAGCGCTTGAGCTGTTTCGGGACGTTCCCGCCAGGTATGAAAGACAATCACCTCCCCTGGCTGTATCCCCTGCGCATGCAAGCAGTCCAGCGCCAGTGTGATGAGTTGCGGCTTGCTCCCTAACGTGGCCATCAAGACCACCGATGTCATGAAAGTATTATACAGGAAATCACAAAAGAATGCATCTTTGATGCCCATTTTTGTTGACACCCGTACCCAAGTGCGTATATACTTCACCATCCATCCTATCCCTTCGAGAGGCCTCTCATGAACCAAAAACTAACGCTCGGCTTCAAGGTCCGCTACGGCATCGCCGATGTCGGCTTTGCCCTGCTCGGCTCGGCCCAGCAATTCTTCCTGCTGCTCTACTACACCACCGTGGCCAAGATCGACCCGGCCATCGCCGGCACTGCGCTCCTGGTGGCCAAGCTCACCTGGGACGCGGTCAACGACCCGCTCTTCGGCTACTGGTCGGACCGCACCCGCTCCAAGCTCGGGCGCAGGCGCATCTACTTGCTGGTCGGCGCGCTACCCGTTGCCATCACCGCCTGGATCATGTTCTCCATCCCCGTGGGTCTCAGCGGCGCGGCCGGCTTCTTTGCCGTCCTGCTCACCTTCTGGCTGGTGGATACCTTCCAGACGATGACCAATGTGCCCTACTCCTCCATGACCCCCGAGTTGACCCGTGACTACAGCGAGCGCGCCAGCCTGACCTCGATCCGCATGGCCTTCAGCGTCTTCGGGTACATCCTCGGCGCGGCGGTGACCACCATGCTGGCCGGCACCCTGGAAACGCCCGGCCTCTTCCAGGGCTTCGGCTTGAACCTGCAACAAGCCTGGAGCGCCACCGGAGCGTTCTTTGGCGCGATCTCCATGGTCGTCCTGCTCGTGACCGCCCTTTCGATCAAAGAACGCCCCGAAATGGCCGGCGAGCCATCCCAACTCCCCCCCTTGAAAGCGGTGCTCACCTCCTTCAAGAACAAACCCTTCATGATCTTGATGGTCGCCTTCATCCTGAGCAGCTTCAGCTTCACCGTGCTCACCGCGCTGGTTTCGTTCTTCATCATTTACCAGCTAAAGATGCCCGACCAGGTCTCCTTCGTCATGCTGGCGATGCTGTTGATGATCGGCTTGTTCCTGATCCCCGCCAAGCTGGTCTCCGACCGCATCAACAAGGGGCCGACCTATGCGCTGGGTCTCTTCATCGCCTGCGCCGCGATCATCTTCTCCTTCTTCTTGGGCAACGGCCCCACGCCTCTGATCTACGTGGTGGCGGCGGTCGCCGGCCTGGGCTTCTCGGTGCAGTGGGTCTGCCCGTGGAGCATGTTGCCGGACGTGATCGAGTACGATGAAAAGATGACCGGCGAGCGCCGTGAGGGCATCTACTACGGCTTGTGGAACTTCCTATCCAAGTTCACCGGCGCACTGGGGGTGGCGGTCAGCGGCTGGGTCCTGAAATTGTACGGTTTTGATGCCAACGCTGTGCAACAGAGCGCGCAGGCCCTCTTCGGCATCCGTTTCTTCTTCGCTATCGTGCCCTCTATTGTCATCTTCATCAGCCTGCCCTTCCTGATCTGGTACCCGATCACCCGCAAGAGCCACGCCGCGCTGGTGAAAGAATTGGCCGAGCGGAAGGCCACACAAGGATAATTTTTTAACACAAAGGACACAAAGTACACCAAGGCTTGCCCTGAGCTTGTCGAAGGGAGCACAAAAAAGTTTATCTTCATGTACCTTTGTGTTTAAAACATTAAAAAAATCTTTCCTTCGTGAACCTTTGTGTCCTTAGTGTTTAAAGCCTTTAAAGGAGATCGCATGAAAGTCGTCATTATCGGCTCCGGGATGGCCGGGTTGACCGCCGGCGCGTACCTGGCCAAAGCCGGGCATGAAGTCACCGTGTTGGAGCAGTTCCCAACCCCGGGCGGTGTGACCGCCACCGTGCAGCAGGATGGCTTCGGCTGGGATATCGGCCCGCTCCTGATGGAGGGCTTTGCCCCCGGCGACAAGGCGCGGCTGATCCTCGAAGAGCTGGGCGTCAGCGAACAGGTCAAGGTCGTCCACGAAGACCGTTTGTTGTGGCAGGAAGGTTGCGCATTGGAGAAACCGGCGGAATACGAAGGCCCCTATTGGCGGCGGGAGCGTCTCAAGATGCTGTTCCCGGAAGAACGTTCCGCACTCGACCGCTACTACCGTTTCTATGACCAGATGCTCGCGCTGATGGGCCTGGCGCGGCGTGCCGAGGCGGCTCACGGCATGGCCGCCCTGTGGCTCAAGCTGCGCATGTTACTCGCCCTGCAGCCGGTCAAGAAGTACATGAATTGGAACGGCGGGCAGTTGATGGATCATTTCTTCCATTCGCCCTCCTTGAAGACCTTCTTCCTGGGCATCGTCGCCGATTTCGTCACCGCGCCGAGCGAGTTCCCCGCCCTGGGCGTGCCCTCCATCCACTTGGAGACCGCCTTTGACAAGCGCATCCCAACTTATCCGGGCGCAAAGAGCGTCCAAACTGCATACACCTACATCCTCGGCGGCTGCCAGATACTGGTGAACGCGGTGCTGCGTGTCATCTTGGAGCATGGCGGGCAGGTGCGCACCAGCACCCCGGTCAAGCGCATTGTCATCGAGAACGGACGGGCGACGGGCGTGGAACTGGCCGATGGTCGCATCGAAACCGCCGACCTGGTGCTGGCCTCGGGCGGCATGAAAGAGGTCTTCTTCGACCTGGTCGGGCGCGAGCACATTCCTGCCGAGTTGGCCGCCCAGATCGAGAGCAACCGCATGATGGAATCGGTGCTGATGGTGCAATTGGGCATCGACTTCGACCCCTCCCTCTACCAGAAGGCCGCCCTGTGCTATTACTACAAGACCGACGACATGGAAGAGGCCGTGCGGCGGCTGCGCAGCGGCGATTATCACGAGGGCAAGGATGGTTTCCTGATCTACGTCCCCTCGCTGCACTCGCCCTCTTTGGCCCCTGCCGGCAAGTACGCCGTGACCATCTACACGGTCGCCCCGGATACGCTCGCCGCAGGGAACTGGTCGAGCCGCCGCGAGGAACTGGCCGATAAACTGATCGCCGAGGCTGAAGCACACATCCCCGGCCTGCGCCAGCACACCCTCACCAGCCTGGTGCTGACCCCGGAAGAGTTCCGCCAGCGGACGCACCAGAAGCATCACTCGTTTGGCGGTGTGCCTCCGGTCATCGGCAACAAGCCGCCGGCCCATAAGACGCCCATCGCCGGGCTGTGGTTCATCGGCGCGCAAAGCGAGAGCGGCGGCGGGGTGTTGAACGTGATGGTCGGCGCGCGGAAGGTGGCGAAGAGGATTTTGAAGGGGGAATAATTTTCGATAGATAGAATCAATCCACCCCGGAGAACAAGTTGCCGGGGTGGGGTCGTTTTCGTCGAAGGTTATCTGTAATGACTGTGGGTAGCTTTGTTTAGTTGAATATTTATACTTTTCGACAGTTTCAACGGATGCGTTTGCGGCAGGGGCGGGGTTTGGCAGGAAAAACCCCAAAAGTAGAACCCCGCCAAAGGCGCTGAATCCATGGAAGGGCGGCGAAAGCCCGTCCTTGTCTGCCCGGACGCAAGGTTGGCATGTTTTTGACCTAGAGCTCGCCTGCCAAAGTAAGAATACGCTGTTTAATTTCAGCAGAAACCCACAAACCCGTATCACTTAACTTTGTCACATACGGCTCAATCTTACCTAAGGATCCGGGACATCATAGCCTTTACTTCGTCCAGCCTGTAACTCATTTCTGACGGCTTCGGGCATCCAAATTTCATCAAATAACTTTGGAAGCCAGCCAATGCCGCCGATACGATAAAGATAAAGAAGCGGTGATGTGTTACTGATGGCTTTAGGCATGAGCGTTTTCTAAATCATCAAGTTCTGCGGCAAAAGGAAATACCTTGTAGCGATTCAAACTGAGCAAAAATTCAACCCTGGACATTCCTGCAAGTTCAGATGCTCGCCCGGAAGAAAGCCTGCCCATTTCAAATAACTTGACCGCCGCTAACATGCGGATTTCACGCCCAAAAGATTCGGCGTCGGTCTTTTCTGCAAGAAGTACCTTATCTGGAACTTCAATCGTAATTTGTTGGAGAGTCATTTTTACTCCTTTATTCCATCGCTGATTTTACTTTGCTTCAACTGATATTTTCATACAGATTCTACAATACAAGGTGCGTGCCAATGGTTTGCGTTAGTGGCGGTGGGGCGGGCTGGGATAATGCCTGAGAGCAGGAAAAACTCGAAGCCAAAAAAAGCTCGAAAATGCTGCAGAATCTTGCCTGTCAAGAGTACCCTTTGTTGGCTTACCTTTTACCTTACACAACTTCCTGAATATCGGAATACAACTTTGGTCGGGCATTTTGCCGTAACCTGAATTTTGTGCCGTGATTATGACCTGAACGAGCGTCAAAATCTACAAGCACGTTTCCTTCAACAAGTGCTTTGACGAAATAATCAACTCTGAAACCGCGTAAAATCAAGATGCGGTTGTAATGGAAATATTCCTTCTCGCCATCTCTCCTAACTTCTGCTTGAACGTAAAAGGTATTCAGAAGTTTTGTGCCTGCTTTGTGATTCAAATCGTCAAAGCCCCAATATGGTTGAGGATTCAACTCACCCAAACCAACACGTTTTTTTACCGATTCTAACCAGTCGGCATGACGGGAATCTACCTTTCTGGAGTCAAAGGAAATCAAAACTTTTCGATTGCTCTTGTCAATTTCTACCATGAAACCGCGGTCACTTCTTTCAAGCCCATGAATTGTTTGGCGGAAACTCATTTCGTTGGTGGGATATTTTACGCCAGCGAGTTCATGTTTCCAACCATACTTCGGTAAAAGTACGGTAGGTACAAATTTCAATGCTCTTGGTGATGGCTCCATGTGAAAAAGTGTGGTCAATGATGTTGTCTCTGCTCTCTGACATTTCAATTCCCATTCTGCAGCATTTGGGATCGGCAAATTGTTTTCTTGAATCCCGAGAAGGTCTTCCAGAGTATTTCCAATACCGCCCACATTTCCCGGGCGAGCATTCGGAATCCAGCCACGATTTTTTATATCTTGCAAAGCAGCAATCAATGATTCTTTGGTGTATGTTTTCATGCTTCGGGCGGTCTCCAGAAATCAAGAAGATATTCAAAAGTCGTCCCCATTGTGATGTAATTGCTAGGGTATCCGAAAATGCCTATATTATTTACTATATTTGTTCTGTCCCAGATAATTGTATTTCGGAGTTCGTAACCACGTTGGCGCAGTTCGTTTATAAGGGAAACATGAATTGTAATGCGCTCATTTTCCCACCACATATCAGGTACATTAATTACGCAATGACCTTTTGGATGAAGCAAAGCCAGTAATCTCTCGAAAATATCGCCCATTGCGGATGTGTATTCATCCAAAGCCATTGTTCCTAAGTCTCTAGGGTCTTGAGAATACTGTTCTACTTTGTGAAGTTGTTCATTGTTTCTATCTCGCCTAGATTTATTTTTTCGCTTTCGATTCAACAAATTAGCGTAAGGAGGTGAAGTCCATATCAAACTAACTGAACCCGGCTCTAAATAATTTGGGATATGTAAAGCGTCATCTTGGATAGCCACTTGTTGCGCTTGATTAAATAAATTATTGCTTGCTAATCTCTTTACGCATAATTCAATATATTTTTCTTGAAGGTCAAAACCCACAGCATTTCGATTTAGGTCTTGAGCGGCAACAAGTGAAGTGCCACTTCCTACAAATGGGTCAAGGACTAATTCGCCTTCATGCGAAAAAACACTGATTACTTTTTTAGCTAAAGAAATTGGAAAAGTAGCGGGATGCAATTTCTTATCTCGAACATCTCTACCTTCATAAAAAAACTGCCAAACGCCAATTTGACTTTTGAGCCAGTCTTTTCCGCTTAGACAATTTAAATTATTGGGAGCGCACGAACAAGTCCGATTTGTGTTTACCGCAATCTTCGTCCGATAATGTTCATTTGCTTCGCTCATGGAACGAGGTAAGGTAATCTCAGCGTTTTCAGTGGTCATTTTTTTATTTTCTCCAGCCACGATTCTACCCTAAATTGAAAAACAACCTATAAAAAACAACTACGTTATGCAAGGAGCAAGCTAACTCGCGCTTAAGCGGATTGCATAACTGCTTATAGGCGATCCGTCTACAATCCCAAACGTTTGGGGTTTTATACGGCTTATGACAAAGCTGAATGAGTAAATTATATACACAGACTTCAGCGAGGTCAACGTAAATACTTGCTCAATGATGACAGCTCGTCCTTCCCTCCCCGAGCATGCGGTCGTAAAACGTTGACCAGACGCTCCCAAGTGGTGCGGGATTGGTCGAGGCGTGCGGGGGCTTCGCGTGGTGAGTGTACTGGTATCAAAACTCACCCTGAACAACGCCTTCAGGGTGAGTTTTCGTTTTCACAGAGAACGGGATGCGACTCAGTTCTTTCCCGTTTCCCTCTTCCGAATGGCAGCCTGGACTTCTTCATAGCGCTTCCGGGTTAATGGATAGAATGCCAGCGCCAGGTTGCCAAGCAGGAACAGGACTGCCGGCAGCGGACCGATTAGCAGGCGGATGCCGAGGATCGAGCGAGCGCTTTGCGCCACTTCGGGAATGTAACCGAAGAGGTTCAATCCCTGACCCACGAGGAAGCCGGCGAGCGCCCCGCCCAGGGCAATCACGAAGGTCCATGCGCTGTAATAGATACCCTCCTGCCTTACACCGGTTTTTACGTAATCGTAATCGATCGTATCCGGCGCCATCGCCCAGGGCAGCACGTAATGGGAGCCGAAGCCCACGCCTGCAACCACCATCAAAACCAGGGTTCCATTGATACCCAGTACATCCGCGCCAAAGGCAATGATCAGGATGACAAGGATGGTCAGGCTCATCCCGAGGATGTACGAGGTTTTCTTGCCGATCTTCTTCGCCATCCAGACCCACATCGGGAAGGTCACAATGGTGGCGATCAGCAATGAGATCATCGCCAGCGTGACTGCGCCTTCATTCTGGAAGATGTACTTGTAATAATAGATCAGCATGCTCTCAGCGATTGCCACTGCCGTGCTATTCGTGAACCAGGCTGTCAGCAGAAGCACATACGGACGATTGTTGAACAGGCACTTCAAGGAGTCCCAGATCTTCAAAGTCACCGGCTGGATATTCTGGAGGCGTTCGCGCACACTGAAGAAGGTGACAAAGAGTGATATGGCTAACAACACGGCAAAGATGGCAGACATGCCGATGAAACCGAGCGTCCGGGTTGGGAATAAGTTCATGAGAGGCAGGGCTGCACCCGCTCCGAGTAGTGTACCGAGCACCGCGAACATCTGCTTGAACCCGGATATGCTGGTTCGCTCGTTGTAGTCATCAGTCATCTCAGGCAGGAGCGCGTTGTACGGGATGTTGGTCAGCGAGTACACCGTGCATAGCAGCATATAGATCAGCATCACCCAGATGAATTTCCCCGTCTGCGCCTGGATGCCGGGATTGGTGAAAAGCACAACGAAGGAAATGGCAAATGGGATGGTGAACCACAAGATGTACGGTCTTCTCCGCCCCCAGCGGGTTTTCGTCCGATCCGAGAAGTAACCGATGAATGGGTCGATCACCGCATCCCAGATCTTGCCGACCAGCAGGGCAGTGCCTGCCAGCGCCGCGCTGAGGCGTATCTCATCGGTGAGAAAGTTCATCAACCAGAAGGAGGTGACGGTGAAGAAAATGCTGCTACTGAACTCACCGGCGCCAAATCCAAGCCGGGTTTTTAGTGAAGTCTTGGCTGTCATCATATCCTCCGTTTTTCTATTGGATGAAATAGGAACAACTCAAAGCGATCAGCAACTGGCCGCCGGCGTAACAGATGGGACCAATGAAGAATTTCCGGGGGCTGCGGAATCTGTGCAAGCCGTATTCGATATCCCCCAGGAAGATCATCGCGCAGCCGATGGTCACCAGCACCGCTGAAAGGAGAGAAAAGGCATCACCGAACAGGGTGGAAATGGCGCGCGCCACCATGAAGGGCATGACGAGACCATAGATCAGCACCGGGATCTTGAAATTTCCCAGCCCATTCCAGTATAACCGCATCAGGAATACGTAGACCAGGATAAAGACTACCGCGACGATGAGGTCTTGCCAGTGCCAGCCGTTGAAGCGTGTAAACGTGATCGCATATTCGAGATAGGCGAGCACAAAAACCCCGATGGCCGCGTAGAGGATCTTATCGTTGGTCATGTCAATGTTGAAGATGTCGGCCAGGAAACACAGCCCCAATCCCACCAGCAACCAGCATGTGTAACTTCGATCCACAGCGGGGCTGAGGAAGCTCAACCCGGCGATGACCAACGCCAGGAAGGTCAGCACCGGCTGGATGATGGCGGTCTTCTTGAGATCGTTGCGGTTGCGGGCGATCATGTACAGGACGATCAAGGCAAGATAGAAAGGGACGGGGATCAGCGAATAATACATTGTAGACTCCTTTCAGGCCACGTCATCCGGTCGAACCTCGCGCCCGCTGGCGGCGGACTGGAGGGCGGCCAGCGTGAATTGCAGCACGGCTTTGCCGGTCGGGCCATCGAGACGGGGCTGACCGCCGGTCTTGAGTTTCTCGATGAAGTCGATCGTGGTGGCAGTGAAACTATCGTGCCACTCCACGCCCTGCACCGGCACAGGCGAGGTCTTGCCATCCTTGAAAAGCATCAGTTCGGGCAGGTCAAGTGTCTTCGCGGTGTAGCGATTGATGAACAACATGCCCTTATCGCCGATCACCTCGATGCGGTCATCATCGGCGTAGTAGTCCGAGTAGATACGCATATTCGGCGTGTACTCAACGTCGAGCTCGCCGTAGCAATGCTGGGACTTGTACTGGAACATGATCATCGCCGGGGCGTCGATCTTGACCATTCCGGCTGCATCCGTGAGCGGCGTCTGGTCGATCCAGGCGTAGACCTTCTCCACCGGGCCGCCCAGGTAATAACCCAGTGAGAACAAGTGGTAACCATGATCGAAGACCAACGGCCCTCCGCCGCATAATTTTTCATCGAAGCGCCAGAGCCAGGCCGAGAGCGGTACATCCCAAGCGGTATCGCTGGTGCCGGTGGAGACGTGCATGCGCACGGCGCGCAACTCGCCGATCTCGCCGGCTTCGATCATTTGTTTGGCGCGCACCGCCGGGGGATAGTAGACGAATGTTTCGTAGACACGCAAGAGCACCCCGGCCTTGTCTGCGGCGGCGATCATCTCGTCGGTTTCGGCGGCGGAGAGCGCCATCGGCTTCTGGACTGAGATGTGCTTCCCGGCCTGCGCCGCCAGAACGGTCATCGGGCAGTGCAGGTGATGCGGGGTGAGCAGTTCGACCACATCTACATCTTTATCTTCCAGCACCTGCTGAAAATCGCCGTACACTTTTTCCACGCCCCATTCTTTGGCTTTCTTTATCGCCAGGCTTTTGTCGGTATCGCAGACCGCGACGATTTTCGCATCCTCGCGGCCGCGGTAGCCCATTTGATGCAGGCCGGAAATGCGGCCGCAGCCGACAATGGCAACACGGATTGGGTTCATAAAGATTCTCCTATTTGAAAGCGCTTCAGGCTTCCAGGACGGCACCCTGGTCTGCCTGTGCAACAATGTGACGGTAGATGTCCAGAAAGCCGCTGCGCACAACAGGCGCGCGCGGTTGCCAATTTTTCCTGCGGCGGTCAAGTTCTTCGTCAGTAACCATTAATTGCAAGCGGCGGTTGGGAATGTCGATCTCGATCCGGTCGCCATCCTCCACCAGGGCGAGCGGGCCGCCGATGGCAGCCTCCGGCGCGACGTGCCCAATGCAAGGCCCGCGCGTCGCGCCTGAAAAGCGCCCGTCGGTGATCATCGCCACCGACTCGTTCAAGCCCATTCCGGTCAACATGGCTGCCGGGATGGACAGCTCGCGCATCCCCGGCCCGCCGCGCGGCCCCTCGTTGCGGATGACCAAGACGTCCCCGGGCTGGATGGATCGGGCGGAAATGGAATCCGCCAGTTCTTCTTCGCACTCAAAGACACGCGCCGGACCGGTATGTTGCAACATGCCAACCGCCACGGCGCTCTGCTTGACCACCGCGCCATCCGGGGCGAGATTGCCGCGCAGAATGGCAATTCCGCCCTCCGGCGAAAGCGGCGCATCCAGCGGGTGCAGCACCTCCGGACGCTTGTTTCCAGTGAGAGCCGCGCGCTCGCGCAGGGTTTCGCCTGTCACGGTAGGAAGGTCAAGATTGAGCAACGGGGAAAGAATGTTCAACACTGCCGGGATGCCGCCCGCTTCATCCAAGTCGATCAGCGTGTAAGGGCTGGCCGGGCGAAACTTGCCGATCAAGGGCGTCTTGCGGCTGAGATCGTCGAAAACATCCAAACTCAGGCCAATCCCCGCCTCGTGCGCAATGGCGGGAATGTGCAACGTTGCATTGGTGGAACCGCCGAGCGCAAGCACAACCCGGATGGCATTCTCCAAACTTTCACGGGATAACAACCTGCGGGCGGTCAAATTCTGTTCCACCAATTTGACAATTTGCCGGCCGCTGGATAGGCACAACTCCTTCCGGTCCGGATGGAGCGCAGGCAGGGTGGCGCAGCGCGGCAGCGTCAGGCCGAGCGCCTCCGTCACGCAATTCATCGTGCTGGCGGTACCCATGAAGTTGCAGGCCCCCGGGCCGGGACAGGCGCAACTCTCGATGGCGTAGAATTCTTCCTCGCTGATCTTGCCCGCGGCGCGTTTGCCCATCCCCTCTTTGACATCACTGGTCATTACCACGCGATCCCCGATGCGGCCGGAAGCCATCGGCCCGCCGGTGACGAATAGGACCGGCAGGTCGAGGCGGGCGGCGGCCATCAACATGCCCGGCACGATCTTGTCACAATTGCACAACAGCACCAGTCCAGCGAAACGATTGGCGCCGGTCATCAGCTCGACCGAGGCGGCAATGATATCCCGCAAGGGCAGGATATAGTGCATCCCTCTCCCCTGGGCGATGCCATCGCAAGGGGCCACGGTGTTGAACTCAGCCGGAGTGCCGCCCACCTCCCGCACGCCCTGCTTGACCCATTCCGCCAATTGGCGCAAGTGGAAGTGACCGGGATTGACCTCGCTCCAGGAATTGACAATGCCGATCAGCGGCTTGTCGAAATCAGCATCCCGAACACCCATCGCCCGGTATAAAGCACGCGGATATGCCCCGTGCAGACCTGCGAAGATGCCGCGGCCGGTCATGACTATAGTCCTATCTCAAGGCGCATCTTCTGGACAGCCTCGCACCAGTTACCCACATTCCAGCGCCCGTAGACACCCATCCCGCCCAGCGGATCGGGGCCAAAGTAGACCGGCACGGGGATCAGCGTCAGGCCGGTGTGCTTGCCGGCTTCTTCCAGCGCAGCGGCGAGCGCTTCGGGAGTTCGCCCGCCATCCAAGGCGGACAATCCGGGGACAGCCCGCGCCCAAGCCTGATAATCCACTTGAATGGTGTTCCAGGTGGCAAAGCCTTGACCGTACTGGTCATTCTGCAAACCGGTGATGGCGCCCATCCGCCCGTTATCGAGCAGCAGGATGCAGCCGCGTGCCCCATGCTCCGCGCCATCGATCAAGATTTGCGGATTCATTGTGAACGAGCCATCGCCGGTGAGGGCAAGCCCGTAGAACGGTTGCGAAGCCACGCCGGTCGCCAGCAACGCCGAAACGGCGAAGCCCATGTACGAGGCGCCGGTCTCGGTAAACGTTTGACCCGGACGCTCATCTTCGACGATTTGGAATCCGTTCGCTTGGACATCTCCGGCGTCGAAGAAGCAGACCGCGCCGCGCCGCTTCGCCCAATCAGTGGCGATCTTGATCGCGGCGGGTTGGGTCAGCACTGGGTCGCCCCAGTAATCGTCTGTCAGAACCGGATGCGCAAAACGCTCCTGCTTGAACGACTGCCAGGCTGCTTTCTTTTCGGCGCAAGCTGCCAGCCAGGCTGCCTTGTCGCTTCGCTCGCGACCAAGCGCCTGGTTCAGTTTCTCCAGAGTGCGGCGTACGTCGCCGACCAGCGCCAGGGTGTGGTTGTAGTGCGTGGCATCGTCCATGTCTGCATTGATATTGATCACCCGCTTCACGTTGGGGTACCCTGTCCGCGAGCAATCTGACTGGCAGACAGCGCGCGTCCCAACCGCGATGAGAAGGTCGGCATTTTCCATCGCGTAGTTGCCACACAGCGATCCCTTCGAGCCGCCGACGGTCATGTGCTGCGGGTGGCTGTAGGGAATGCAGCCGGTCGCAATCGGGGTATGGACGAGGGCGCCGCCTGATCGTTCAAGCAGGGTGATCAGTTCCGGCCCAGCCTTCCGTCCGCCGCCGCCTACCTTGACAATCACCCGCTGCGCGAGGTGGATCCACTGCGCGGCCAGGGCATAGTCGCCTTCCGCCGCGCCCAGCGCAACGGGGTGGACCTCCGGCAACTCATCCAAATTGAAGTCCGGCAGCCAGGTGGCCTGCGTGTTCATCGGCAGGAGCAGGTAGAATGGCCCGGGGCGGTATGGATGATCCACGGTTGCCGCGCCGCGCTGGAGGGCGGTTGCGAGCGCCAGCGGCGTGTGCAGGCTGTAGGCGCGGCCCATCGTCGCGGCCAGTTGTAGGAAGAGTCCCTGCTCGTGCTTGGGGATCTGCTGCATGTTGAAGCCCTCGTCCTCGCTGGTCTCGTCGCCAAAGAGATACCAGACGCCGACGCCGTCGGATGCCGGGACGAGCGAGGCAGCCAGGGCTTGCAGCGCGCCCGGCCCGATGGAGGTGACCACGGCAGCTTTTTCGCCGGTCACCCAACGCAGGGCGGTTGCGGCGTGCGAGGCCTCGATCTCGCTGCGCACCCCATACACTCTCACCAAACCGGCTTCCTGGTAGACACGCAGCACTTCGCCCACTTCGGTCGAGCCGTGGCCGAAGACGGTGAAATAGCTCTTCACGCCTTGGCGCAGCAGTCCGATCACCAATGCTTCGGAAAGGGTTAGGTTGAGATGATGGGGGAGCTTGCCTCTTGCCAGGGCAGCGGCATGTTCCATCCACTGGCGAGTCAATTCAGCGTGAGGGGGTTTGGCGGAGAGATGCATATTGTCCTCTGCGCCACTATACACCAAACTGGGAATTGGGGCAAGCAAATGGATGGGAGCAAGAAATGCCAACGCGTTCGGGTGGTTTATTAAATAAAAAACCCACCCTAACGGGTAGGTAGAGAAGAAGGATTCGGATTTCAGGTCTTCCCGAATCTCACCTAAGGCTGGAACTGCCAGCAGGCGGGTTGGCTTCCTTTTTCTTCGGTAAGTAGATTTCAAAAAAGGCTAACAGGTCTTGCAGGTCATGGATGACGGTCGCCTGACCAGTGCGGACGTTTTGCGCCTGTCCGCGCCAGCCTTCTTTCCGAGGAGAAATGCTCCAGAGACGGATGATGAATGTTTCCTGGGAAGGGTGTGAGTTGGTCATGGGCAGCTCCTAATCATTATTTCCCGCGCAGCGACCAAGCCAGCGCGCAGATCGTATGTGTTCATAATGTACCGCGCGCATATCTCGAAATTGTCTTTGTCCGCCATTGCAAAGACATTATCCCGCCATTTTTTGGTTTCATCCTCCCCGATGAATACCCTGTCGGGTACACATGAATTCATCGGCTGGGACACGAAACACGCTAAAGCGTGTTAGTCACACAATCCAGAACTTTTCATGATATTACAACTCAGCCATGTCGCGCTCGATGGTGCGCAAACCAACGCCGAGCGCATCGGCCAGTTGCTGATAGGTGGGGGATGCACCTTGGGCATGGGCTTCCTCCAGCAGACGTTTCAAGCGGTGCTGGCGGCGAGCGACTTTAGCAGGGATGTCATCATCATCCGAGGCGGACAGAGTCCAGGTTACTTCCACTGTTTCATTGGCACGTCCCAGGCGCGGCAAGCGAACGATGGCTCGCTGCAATTGCGTCCCTTCCCAATCGGCGAGGATCTGGCGATTCAAGATGATGCGTTCGAGAAACGCGGCGCGCTGGGCAGGATCGGTCAGTGAATCAGCCTGCGCTTGGAGGCGTTGGTGAGCTTTACGGAGCGCATCCCTTGCGGCAGGCATCTGCCCAACCGCTTGCATGAGGCGCCAGTGGGTGAAGTAGATCTGCTGAACCTCTTCACCGCCCGGATGGGATTCCAATTCGGCCACTGCCTGGGTTGAGAGCGTAACTGCGCTTTCGAGTTTGCCTTGTTCGAGCTGGCAGGCGGCCAGGTAAGAGCGGTCGCAGGTGGCGTAATCCGCTTCGCCAGCCTCGCTGTGCGCCTGGATAGCCAGGTCGAAATTCTCGGCAGCCTCCGCCAATTCCCCTTTACGGAGATGCGCCAACCCCAGCCCGCACAATGCGTTGCCCTGCAAAGGCAGGTTATCTATCTTCACCCCGATGGCAAGCGCCTGCTCGAAGCAGCCCTGCGCTTGTTTGGCCTGGCCTTGCTCCAGACGCAACCGGCCCAATCCCTGCTGGAAACAGCCCTCAGCAAATGGGAAGGCGATCGCGCTCGCCAGGACCAAACCTTCGCTGAAACACTGATCGGCGGATTCAAAGGCACCGATCTCCCTGGAGATATCCCCCAGGTTGTTCAAGCAAAAGATCATCCCGCGCCGGTCGTTCATCTCGCGCACGAGTTGCAGCGATTCCTGGACGGCTTGGAGGGCATGACCGTAATCGCGCAGCGACCAGTAAGCGACGCCTAGATTATCCAGCGTGGTAGCCTGGTTCGGACGATGACCAATTTGGCGCGCCACGCGTAATGCCTGCTGGTTATACCCAATGGCAGCCTGGTAATCCCCCTGGACACGTGAGAGGATCGCCAGGTTGGTGTAAGCATACATCTCATCCAGAGTGTTGCCGTTGGAACGCGCCGAGTCCAAGGCTGTTTCGAATTCGCGCCGGCTTTCAGCCAGCCGCCCCATGATCTTGAAAGTGCGACCCAGGCGAATGTGAACCTGGGGCAGTTCCGCCATCTCTCCCAACGCTTGCCAAATGGACAAAGCCTCTTGGAAACTCCGGACAGCCTCTTCGTAGCGGTCGGTGGCATAGCAGAGGCGGCCCAGGATGTCCAGCGCGGTGGCTTCGCTGTGTTGGTCGGCATGTTCACGGCTCATGTACAAGGCGGCTTCGGCTGCGCCGCGGCCAGCCTCGTAATCGTCGAGCGTCTCGGTCAGGAAGAGCGCCTTGCGATTCAGCGCCGCGAGGCGGTGAACGGGATCGCCCAGGCTCTCGGCCAGGGCCGTCAGCGCCTCCAGGTCGGCCTTCTCGTTCTCCACTTGTCCCAGCATCCAAAATAGTTTCTGGCGCCGGGTCAATACCTCGAAGCGCGTTTCCATTTCCCACCGCTGGGTGGAGGGTTGTTCACCAAAGGGAGCATGTTCATCCAAGATGGACAAGATGCAGCCGTAGTGCAAGGTTGCTTCCTGGAAGGCATACAAGGCGCTGGCTTTTTCCCCGGCGCGCAGGTGATAGGTAACGGCTTTTTCCCAGGCCTGCCCCGCTTCGAAATGGTGGGCAAGCGCTTCCGCCTGGTCGGGGTGCAGACTTTCGAGGCACTCGCCCACCTTACACTGCAAGCGAATACGCTCGGACGCGGCGATCGTGGTGTAAACAACCTGGCGGATCTTGTCGTGACTGAAGAGATAAGCATTCGGGGTCTCCAGCAGGAAGTTACGGCGCACGAGGTCGCCCAGGGCATCCAACAAAACAACGGGTTCGAACGGTGTGCAGAGGCGCAAGAGGTTGAAATCCACCTGCTTGCCGATAACGGCAGCCAGGTTCAGGGTGCGGCGCAGCGGCGCAGGCAGGGCATCGAGCCGGCGTGCAATGGCGCGCTCCACCGCCGGCGGGAGAGTCAGCTCGGTATAATCCGCGGTGATCTCGTCCCAAGGGGTATGCCAGTCGCCCTTTTCATCTTGTTTAAGTAATTCTTCGTCGTGAAGGGCGCGCAGGGTTTCGATGACGAAAAGCGGATTGCCATCCGTCTCGCGGTGGATACGTTGCTCAAAAAGAGGCGCAGGAGCTTTCAGCTCCAGCGTCAGGCGGATTAGCTCGCTGCTGGCATCCTCCTTCAGACGGCCAAGCGCCAGGCGTTGGCGTATGCCAGAGCGATCCAGCGCCTCGATCTTTTCCCAAAGAGTCGGGCGGCTGCGTGCTTCTTCACCCCGGTATGTCCCGACGAGCAAGACGCTGAGAGAGTCGAGACGATTTGTCAGCGCGGGGAGCAAGTCGAGGGTCGCTTCATCGGCCCAATGCAAGTCTTCCAGGAATAGGATCAAGGGGACTGTCTGCGACCAGCCAGCCAGGAAGCGCGTCAATGCTTCAAGCAGGCGCATCTTTTCCTGAGCTGGATTAAGGGACGGAAGCGGTTGGAAGTCCACGCTGGCGCGGCGCAGAGAGGGCAGAAGGGGCGCCAGCACTTGCAGCCAAACCGTATCCACCACCTGGCGAAGCTGTTCGACCCGCAGCGGAGAGAGACCGCTTTCGAGGGCTTCGGTGAAAGGCTCGAAGGGGTAAGCGGCCTCCAGTTCATGCCCGCGCCCCCACAGCACCTGCGCGCCGCGCCATTCGGCGTCGCGAGCGATCTCCTGAAGCAGGCGGGTCTTGCCTACCCCGGCCTCGCCTTCCAACAAGACGACCCCACCGCGCCCGGCAATGACCGCCTCCACATGGGTGAGAAGCTCGGCGCGTTCCAGCTTGCGTCCCACCAACGCGACCGAAACCGGGTAGCCTTGACGCAGAGCAAGAGGCTGGCTGGGAGCGAGCGCTTCGGGCAAGTAAGGGGCAACATTTATGCCGCCGCGCCGGGCGATCTCCTGCGCCAGCGAAACCGTCTCCGGTTCAGGCTCGATATCCAGTTCGTCGCGCAAGGCGCGCTGGCAAAGGGCATACTGGCGCAGGGCTGCATCCGAGCGGCCAAGCAGGTGATAAAGGCGCATGACCTCGCGTTGGCCGGATTCCCGCAGCGGATCACAGCCCACCAATGCCAGGGCGTGTTCGAGAGCTTGCGGATATTGTCCGCCGGCCTTTTCGAGCAGGATCAACGCCTCAAGCGCGCTCTGGTACAGGGAGCGCAGCCGTTCACGTTCTAGTAAAGTCCAATCATCATAGATGTTTGTCAGCAGGTCGCCACGATAGAGGTGGCCTGCCTCCTGCAGGTCAGGGTAGGCAGCCGAGGCGGGCGGGCTGATCTCCAAGTGAGGCCTGACCAGCCGCTCGAACTCTACGACATCCACCCACAAAGTAGCTTGAGACGAGATGGCAATTGTTTCGCTGTTGGCCTCGATCAAAGCGGGCAGGCTGCGGCGGATGGTCCACACCGCCTGGCTCAAGGCGCGGCGGGCGCGCTCTTCGGGATGATCGGGCCAAAAGAGGCCGGCCAGCATGGAACGCGGATGGATGGAATCACGGTGAAAGAGAAGGTAAGCCAGCAGCGAGCGGGCAATAGCGCTCGCCGGAAGGGGTAGCGTCACGCCTTCTCGCTGGAGGGTAAATACCCCCAGCAGGTGCACGTGTGTTTGCAGCTCGGCAATTTGATTCATGTCTATCCAGATTTTACCGTACATTCAAGTCGAAACAGGTTTTTAAAATGGCGGGATGCCTGCCTGAAAGCCATACGCAGAGATAGTTTCGAGACAGGCATTTCATACACTAGGATAAATCAGATACCTATTCAAATCATCCAACTCGAAAGGAGACTCCCATGAAAAACCTGTTTTCCCACTTGTTCGCCTCACCAAAGTCCACGCCAGCCTCCCCGGCCTCCCGCCTCTCTGCACGGCTTGTCTGGGCGGGCGTCAGCGTTTTGTTGATCGTGGCGTTGTTCGCCATTGCGCCCGAAGCCGTGGCGCAAGGTGCGCACACCCTGGGCAGCAACCCCGCGCCTCAGGCTGTCATTACCAGCGACCAAATGGCGTCATTTACCACCACCGGGACGATCAATTTCCAAGGTGAATTGATCGACATCACCACGAACAACCCTGTTCCCGATGGACAGTACAACATGCGCTTCGCCATCTATGACGCCGGGACCGGAGGTAACAAGAAGTGGCCTGCCAGCGACTATGAGCAACATACCAACGTGCCAGTCCTCGGCGGCTTGTTCAACGTGTATCTGGGCAGCCAGAACGCAATCGGAAACGATGTGTTCGGTGATGGCGGGGGGCGTTTCCTGCACGTATGGGTGTGCACCACCGCCGGAATTGCATGTGCCACCTATGACGACTTGGGTCGCTTGCCGATATCTAGCGTCGGCTACGCAAAATCTTTCACCCCAGGCGCGTCGGTCAGCGGTTCCGGCACCTTGCTGAACCTCTCCAGCTCGACCACCAGCGGCAGCGCCTTGAATGTGATCGACACAGCGGGCAGCGGGAACGCCTCGGCGGTTTATGGCCAATCAGCCTCGCCTGGGGGGGCTGGACTCTCTGGCTTCAACACCAGTAGTGGTTATGGAGTTTACGGTGGGACGAGCACCGGCACGGGAGTCTATGGCTACACATCTGGATCCAGTAGCCCTACTTACGGCGTTTACGGTTACGCTCCCAGTAACGGGTATGGGGTGTACGGCAAAAGCGGCAGCGCGGTCGCGGGTGCCGCGGGCGGCTATTTCCTGGCCGAAAACACCAGCGGCGCCACTTACGGACTCTACGCCCAAAACAACAGCACGACGAACAATGCCGCGGCTGGCCAATTCTTGGCTGCTGGTCTCAGTGGCCAAACCTACGGGGTCTCTGCCGAAACCTATAGTAAATCTCCGGGTGCCGCTGGTGTTTATGGAAAGAGCAGTGGTGATCAGACTTATGGGGTAACTGGTGTGACCTCGTCGCTGATCAACGGCGCGGGCGGTTATTTCCTGGCCAGTGATATCCAAACCACATCAAATGGGGTTTTCGGTCAGAGTAACAGCGCAATCACTTCGGCTGGCGGCTACTTCTTATTGAACAACAACCGAGGTACCGGTTACGGCGTCTACGGCAAGACCATCAGCACCAGCAATGAGACGGCTGCAGGCTACTTCGAGGCCGCCGCTAGTTCCGGTCGGAACCGTAGTGTGTACGCCGTGAACAACAGTAACACTTACGGCGCCACCGCCGGTTATTTCTACATGTTAGGCGGTGAAACGTACGCGCTCTACGCCCAGAACGACAGTGCAAGCGACAACTCTGCCGCCGGCTACTTCTACGCTCCCAGCACTACCGGTAAAACTTACGGCGTGTACAGCGAGATCGAAAGCTCCACCAACGGGTCGGCTGCCGGCCGTTTCTTCGCCAATGGTGACACCGGCGCAACCTACGGCATCTACGCCGAGAATAACAGCAGTTCGCATGGGGTATCTGGTGCGGCCGGGTATTTCGTGTACAGCGGGACAGGCGACAGTCACGCGATCATCGCCGAAGCAAGCGGACATTACGGTTCTTACCCCATCTACGCCAATCGCACCGATTGTTCAGGCGTCGGATACTATTGCTATGGCGTCTACACGCCAGATAAAATTTACGCTGCCCGCTTCGACACTACTCCTAGCGACGTCGCCGAATACTTCCCCACCGATCAGCCGCTCGAACCCGGCGACGTGGTGGTTATCGATCCGGCTAACGGCCGGCTGGTGCGGGTGACGAAACCCAACGACACGACCGTCGCCGGCGTCATTTCCACGCAGCCGGGGATTGCCCTGGGCAGCAGCGACCCCGAACTCGACCTCACCAACCCAACAAATGGCTCCGCTGACGGGAACGTTCCCCTCGCACTGGTCGGCCGGGTCCCTGTCAAGGTCAGCGCCGAAAACGGCCCCATCCGTCCCGGCGACCTGTTGACGACCTCATCCACCCCCGGTCACGCCATGCTCGCTATACCGGTAGAAATCAACGGGGTGTCGTTCTACCTGCCCGGAACAATCATCGGTAAGGCGTTGGAATCGCTGGAAGCCGGTACAGGCGTCATTTTGGTGCTGATAACGTTGCAATGATATACAGTTGGCTCTCGCCCTCCTATTCCGACACAGAACGTGATAAGGAGATCAGCGTTGAATACAAAATCTAAACTCTTATCTCGTTTCCTGGTCGTATTGACCATCTCCATCCTGCTGGCCTTGCCGGTCACGTTCAACCCACGTTCAGCCCTGGCAGCCGATGGCGAGCTCGACCCGGCGTTTGGATCAGGAGGCGTCGCGACACTCGCCTTCGACCGCTATGGGGATATGGGCCGGGCGGTCGCCGTGCAGGCAGATGGCAAGATCGTGGTGGTAGGCAGCGCCTGCTGTCCCAGCGGCTATCCGTACTCGGACTTTGGGCTTGCGCGCCTCAACAGCGATGGCAGTCTCGATGCCACCTTTGGCAGTGGCGGCATAGTAACCACCAACATTGGAGGCATGGATGAGGCGCGCGCCGTCGCAGTGCAGCCAGATGGCAAAATCGTCGTTGCGGGAACCGCCCCCTATTACTATGCCGACTTTGGCGTGGCGCGCTACAACCCCGATGGCTCCCTGGACACCACCTTTGGCAGCGGCGGCAAAGTGACCACGGATTTCAATTCCAGTTACGACTACGGCCAGGCCATGCTGCTGCAAAGTGATGGCAAGATCGTGGTAACAGGTTACACAGGTGAGTGGGGCGACTTTGCGCTGGCGCGCTACAACCCGGATGGCAGCCTGGATGCCACCTTTGGCGCTGGCGGCAAAGTGATCACCGATTTCTCCGGCGGCGATGACCAAGCAACCGCAATCGCCCTCTACCCGGAAAATGCCACGCTCGTCGTGGCGGGAAAAAGAGGCAGGTTCGTGGATGGTTACTATGTGAAGGATACTGCCCTGGCGCGCTACACCATGGATGGCAAGCTGGATACCAGTTTCGGGACCGGCGGCCTGGTGGTCACAGATATTGGCTACGACGACTGGGCGAACGCCATAGCAGTGCAGCCGGATGGCAAGATCGTGACGGCAGGATATACCTACGCCGGTCCTTATGCCTTCCCAGACTTCGCCCTGGTGCGCTATGCCGGCAACGGCAGCCTGGATACCACTTTTGGCGGCGACGGCATCGTCATTGACGACTTCTATGCTGGATTCGGCATCGATTATGATGGCGCGGACGGGGTTGCCATACAACCGGATGGCAAGATCGTCGCCAGCGGGACGACCGGTAGTGATTTTGCCCTGGCGCGCTACAACCCGGATGGCAGCCTGGATGCGACATTTGCCAACGCGGGCAGGTCACGCGTGGATACCGGCACAGACAATGAAAGGAGTTATGCCCTGGCATTGCAACCGGATGGCAAGATCGTAACCGCAGGCTATCTCGACTTTGGCCCTCCGACAGTCTCGAAGGTTGCAGTGCTGCGCTACGGCGGATGGGCGATTCCCCCCACCTCCACACCGACGGAAACCTCCACCCCAACTGAAACGCTGACGCCTACCTCCACCCATACTTCCACACCAACTGAAACATCCACGCCAACCCAAACATCCACTTCGACGCGTACGCGCCAGCCATCCAAAACACCCACGCCGACATTTTCTCCTACACCCACCGAAACGTACACCCCAACCTTCACGCCTTCCCCCACCCGCACCCCTGCAGCGGGAATTTTCCGTATCCCCTGGTATGTCTTCGACCAGGGCGGGGTGGAGTTGTTCGGAACCACCCTGCGCGTCCGCTCGAGTCTCGGTCAGCCCTCCACGATCGGCAGGATACAGGGAACGAACTACGGCATCAACAGCGGCTACTGGCACGCCGCAGTGGCGCTGACCATTCCAGAGCAACCAACTGCTACACCTACCGAGACAGCCTTGCCAACTGCCACCCCAACGAAGACAGCCACACCAACGAAGACCGCCTCACGAACCGCCACCCCAACGAAAACCGCCTCACCAACCGCAACCCCAACGAAGACAGCCTCGCCAACCCCCACGTATACACCCACCCGCACCCCTGAGTCAGGAAATTACCGTATCTCCTGGCATGTCTTTGACCAGGGCGGGGTGGAGTTGTTCGGAACCACTCGCCGCGTCCGCTCGAGCCTCGGGCAACCTTCCACCATCGGCAGAATACAGGGAACACGCTACGGCATTAACAGCGGTTACTGGCACCCGGGGCTGGTTTCCATAATCCCGGAACCGCCAACGGCAACGAACACTCCAACACCCACTTCAACCAAGACACCCACACGAACCAACACACCCACACGGACAAACACTCCCACACGGACAAACACTCCCACCAATTCTCCAACCCCCACCCCGCCAATCCCCACGAACCTACAGGCGAGCGACGGAGTATATTCCAACATGGTGAAAGTCACCTGGAATGCTGTCCCGGGAGCGACAACTTATCAGATATACCGCGCAGCCAGCGCATCAGGAACGAAGACTCTTTTGGGTAGTGGGACGAACACCCAATTCAATGACACCTCAACAACCCCTGGTCTCACTTATTACTATTGGGTGAAACAGTGCAAAGGTGAACTCTGCGGCGACTTCAGCGCTTACGAAACCGGCTGGCGCCTGCTCCTGCCCCCGGCGAGCATCCAAGCCAGCGATGGGACATACCCGGACAAAGTGCGAGTAACCTGGAGATTGGCCAGCGGCGCACGTTCCTACCAAGTCTATCGCGCGGCAGGCTCAACCGGCGTCAAGACCTTGCTGGGCAGTTCGACAGGCATGTTTTTCGATGATGTTACTGGCAATCCCGGAACCACCTACACTTATTGGGTGAGAGCCTGCAACGGAGCCAATTGCAGCGATTACAGCCTGCCGGACACGGGGAGGCGACTGGCGCGCCGCTGACCCGCATTCAAATGGACGGTTAAGCACATAGATTGAATTCATTTACCGAATCAATAAATGCCAGGATATTTTCCCAGGGGACTTCCGGCTCGAGGACATGGGTGGGCGCTAAGCCAAGCCCACCCCCTTGACCAACCTCGTGGATCATCCGCCTGCAAACCTCCCTCACCTGTTCCGGGCTGCCAAAGGGCATGGTTGTCTGCGTCCCGATCGTCCCCCAGAAGGATAACTGGTTTCCGAATTGCTTTTTGATGTTCACCGGGTCCATGCACTCCGGTTGCACTGGGTTGAGAATCTCCACTCCGATCTCGATCAGCTCGGGAATGATGGCTTGCAGGTTCCCATCCCCATGATAAAAGATCAAAATGTCGGGCTTGACTGCTTTTGCCGCCTGGATGACTCTCGCCAGCCGCGGTTTCAGGAACCTACGCCAGGTGGCGACCTTCATCATCATTGAAGTCTGCGTGGAGACATCATCCCCCAGGGACAATACATCGCATCCAGCCGAGGCGTATCGTTCTGCCATGGCGCAACGAATGGCAGTGATCCGTTCCAGGTGATATTCGGCCAGGTCGGGATGGAGCAGCAGGTCGGTCAGGAAGGTTTCCATGCCGCGCAAATACCAGGCGATCTCGAATATGGTGATTGCCATAGCAGCCACCGCCACACGATCCTGCCCCTTGACCGTTTGCGCCTCCTTTTCCAGTCCACTCCAATCGAAATCGCTGGCAGCAACTGGATATGGAAAGGCTTCAAATTCTGCCAGGTTCTGGAAACCCTTCATTGGGTGCTGCATCTCGGTAAAGTGCGCCAGGCTTCCCTTTCGATATCCCACGCCCCAGGCGGGATCGACATCCACCCCCGCGGCCGCAGGAAAATAACTTGTGAATTTTTCCCCCGGCCCAATATAATTGGCTCCTAGGTTGCAAGTGGGGAATTTATAGACCTCCCAGTAATCACTTCTACCTGTACGCCCCTCAAACTCCTCGAAGAGGCTCGGGCACAGGTTGAATTCGAACGGCACATACCGATCGTCCAACCGGCGCATGGAGGCGAAGTATTTTTCGCGAACGGTCATATTACCTGCTAGGTGTGAACGAGCTTGAGAAGAGGCAACAGTTTGCTCATCGGTTTTCCCAACCCGGGTACGTCCCCAACTCCAAGCCTTTTTTGATGAAATACTTGTAGGTATCATAACTGACGTTGCTGGGGATCGAGTGATCGCTGTGGAGGATGAACCCATTACCCGCTTTGACAATAGGTATTTTTGCTTCGAGTTCGGCGTCGATCTCCTTCCGGTCATTATTGTAAAGACAACGCACATCCAGGCCTCCCATGAAGGATAACCTGTCGCCGTAGTTCTTGTACAAGCGCAGCAGATCCATACCGGCTTTCACCTCGATCACTTGCAGGCAATCGATGCCAGCCTCCATCATGCCGGGGACCAACGGTTCGACATAGCCACAAGAATGCATGATCACCGGCAGATTATGAGCGTGCGCCCATTCGATTGAGCGTTGATGGCCGGGCAGGATGAATTCGCGGTACATGCGCGGGGAAATGAATGGATGCTGCTTGAAGCCCATATCCTCGTAATACCAGATGCCATCCGGGTAACCTTCTTCGGCGAATAGTATTTCCTGCAATTCCATGTTCAGCCGGGTATAGGTGGTGACCATGTCCTTGACCCAATCCGTGTCATCCACCATGCCCATCAACATGCCTTGGTGACCGCAGACAGGGTGCATATCTTCGAAAACGTGCATCCCACTCCAGGCAAAGAAGCGGTTATGCTTGGCCGCATCTGCCTTTGCCTTGCGATAGTTGACAAAATCGATCCTACGCCGTTCGGGGGTGAGGTAAGGTTTGATGTGCTCTTCCCAGCCTTTTCGATCCTTGACCAGGAAATCCACATGCTCGGGGGTGGCGTCATGCAGTTTGTGATGGCGCAACAGGGCGCCGTTGCCGTCCCGCTGGAGGATGGTTTCTTCGGTCTCTTCGATCGTCTCCGGGACAAAATCGATGTTCGCAACATAGTTGAAAGCCCAAAAGAATTGAAAGTCAAAGCCAAAATGATCTTCCAGGCTTTCATCATACGTGATATGCCCCTGCTCCGCCCAGGTTCGCCCGGTGTCGATCCAAAAGTGTTCGAATACTCCGATTCGATCCACCGGTTGGCGCTTGAGCAAATTGGCGATCCGTTCACGTCCGGTCAGAGGTTGCATAGTGTCTCACCTTGCATGGTCTAGCCAGATGTGGCGGGTAAGAAACCCGCCCTACGCAGTTCTCCGACAAACTGCTAGGGGTGATAAAAGCGATCAATGACTTCACGGGCGATTTCCACGGCGCGGCGGGCATTTCCCAAATTGCCATGGACGGTATAAACATCGCGGATGATGAATTCCACGAACACACCCGGCGTCGCTTCGAGAGTCTCGCGGATGTGCGCCGCCCAAGCCTCTTCATCGAGCCTTTCGTCCACGCTGAGGAAGTTGGGATCCGGCTTGCGGGAAAAAACGATCCCGCTGCCTTGCAATGCTTCGCCCATGAAACGCTGGTTGCACCAGCGGGAGATGGATACTTTCTTAAGATGCGGAAGCCGGCTGATCTCATTCCAGAATGGATGGGCGGGTTCACAACAACCATAGTAAACCAAACCCATAGGTTCACAGATCGCAGCGTAATAGGGGAAGCAGAATTCGTGGAACATGCGCGGCGAGATGCCCACCGTCTCCTGGCTATTGCAGGAACCCCAGATATCCTTCATCCGTACCCGTCCACTGTAATCGGGTTGCGGCAACTGCTTGGTGAAGTTGTAGCTGGAGCCAAAGGAATCCTGGTTGCCATTGTTCAGCCGCAGCAGGTCTTCTGTTTCCATCCATTGCTGCCAGGCCAGGGCATTGTCGCGCAGGTAAGCCATCAGGCGGTGGACGGCTTCGGGTTGGTCGTGCATGGCCATGAAAAAGGCTTCCATCCCGATCAGCTCGATGACACGGTTCGTCAGGAACATGCTTATATGGATCGGGGTGCGAATCTCGATTGGTAAATACTCGCCCAGCAATTCATCGAGAAATTCCTGCCACCGAAAAGTCTTCTCCCGGTCCACGTTGAAGGATGCCGGCTTCAGCAGTGATAAGTCCTTTTCAAGATCGTGGATGGGATGCAGGAAGCGATACCCGGTTTCGATGCCCTGGGAATCCTTTATGGTCTCCCTTTCGATCTTCAATCCGAATTCGTCTTCTTGCGTGAACCAGCAGATATCGAAAGTAGCGGGAATGACCTTGTCATCGTTGATGCGTTCATGGTTGCGGAGGCTGCGCAGGAGCTGCCATTCAATGGAGCGGGCAGGCTCCGATGTGCATTTGAAAATATCCAGTGGAAGAAAATCGCGGTCGAAGGTCCAGGTTTCGATGATCACCGGAGGAGGCGCAGCGGGACGGCTGTCATTCAGGTCATACCACATGCGCTTCCGTCCCGCCATGCAGGGCAATGCAGCATACTCGGCTTGCCGTTGGGCCAGCGTTCTCAGATAAGCGCGTTCGTCCTTGGGGATGAACCATTCCATTGCCGCGTCATCCTGTTACTTCAAATGTTCCTTCCAAACCTTCCGCTGAATTGGGAGCGATCCAGACGGTGAAGACGCCTGGCTCAACCACAACCTGCATATCCTGCGCGATGAAACCGAGTTCCCGGACCGGTATCTTGAATCGAACAGTCTGCATTTCCAAAGGCTCAAGCGTAATCCGCTGAAAACCCTTCAATTCTTTCACCGGACGCGTCACCGAGCCGACCTGGTCGCGCAGATAAAGTTGGACAATCTCCGTGCCGGCGCGTTTTCCGATATTCTTGACCTGCGCGCTCACCACCAGGCTGCCTCCCTGGGACAGGCGCGGCGTTTCCACCGTCATCCCCGCATACTCGAAGCGGGTGTAACTCAAACCAAAACCGAAATGGAACAAGGGAGCATTGGGTTCATCCAAGTAGGTGGAACGGTAATACAGGTCGAATTGCAGCGTACCATCCCCTTCGGCGGGACGGCCTGTGTTCTTGTGGGCATAATAGACCGGGATCTGTCCTTCGGCGCGCGGCCAACTGGCAGTCAGCTTGCCGGATGGATTGACCGCCCCAAAGAGGACATCTGCAATTGCCTGCCCGGCGCGAATGCCGCCGTGCCAGGCAACCAACAGCGCATCCAATTGGTCGGCCAGGTGTGGGATGACCAGAGGGCGTCCACACATTAGGACACCGATCATCGGCTTCCCGGTTGCAGCGATGGCATCCACCAGTTCCTGCTGAATGCCCGGCAAACCCAAGTGGGCGCGCGAACGGGCTTCACCGCTCATTTCTGCTCCTTCACCGATAGCGAGGATGACAAGATCTGCATCTTCGGCTGCGGAGACCGCCTGCGAAAATCCATTCCGGTCGCTTGTGGTAAGCGAACATCCTTCCATAAAAATGAATGCAGACTCAGGCAGATAGGTGCGGATCCCTTGCAGGAGACTCTCTGCATCTTCCGCCCGGCCTGCGCAACGCCACGTGCCGAGCAAATCCTCCTGACTGTTTGCCAGGGGGCCGATGACAGCCAGGCGCGCTGCACCCGGCTTAAGCGGCAGCAGGTCTGCCTTATTCTTGAGCAGTACGATGGATTGACGGGCAACTTCGAGCGCGTGCGCCTGGAAATCATCCTTTAGAATAACTCCCTGGGCAACTTTTTCATCGATGAAAGGATTCTCAAAAAGACCCAGGCTGAACTTCAAATGCAAAACACGCCGGACGGCCTCATCCACCACTGCGACAGGCACAGCGCCTTCTATCACCAAATCCGCCAGGTGCCTGGCATACGCGTTGCTTTCCATGTCAATATCCACACCAGACAGGATGGCCACCCGGGCTGCATCCTTTAAGTCCGCGGCCACACCATGATTGACCAGCTCGCCGACGGAATTATAGTCACTGACCACCACACCCGGCCAGCGCCACTCGTCCCGCAAGATGGTACGCAGGGTCAAGGGATTGACCGAGGCAGGCACGCCGCCAATTTCGTTGAATGCGCTCATCGTGCTGCCTGCCCCGGCATCGAATCCGCTCTTAAACGGCGGTAGGTACACATCACGCAGGGTACGCTCGGAAATGTCCACGGTATTGTAATCGCGCCCCCCCTCCGCCGCGCCATAGGCGACATAGTGCTTGGGACAGGATACCACGCGGTGACCAGACTTCAAGCCCCCGGACTGGAAGCCGCGCACCCGCGAGCGGGCAATTGCCGCGCCCAGGAAAGGGTCTTCCCCTGAGCCTTCGGCTATACGCCCCCAGCGCGGGTCACGGGCAATGTCCACCATCGGGGCAAAGATCCAGTTGATGCCGCGGGCTGAGGCTTCCTCCGCAGCGATACGCTCCGCCTGCTCGATCAGGTCCGGGTTCCAGGTGCAGGATTGCGCCAGGGGGATCGGGAAGATGGTGCGGTAGCCATGGATCACATCCGCGGCGACCAACAAGGGGATGTGCAAGCGGGACTCGTTCACCGCCAGGCGCTGCAGGTAATTCGTCACATGCGGGTCGTCACACATCACCGTGCCTGTTCGCCCCTCGCTGATGAGCGCTTCGAACTCAGGGGTGACTTCGTCGTGATATGAAAAGGGCTTGCCCTGTTGTACTGCCAGGTCCCTTTTTTGCATGACCGCTTTCCAATCCGCCAATGCAAAGGGGCCTTTCTGCACCAACTGTCCTACCTTCTCTAGCAAAGTCATTTTTGCGAGCAGACCGTTCACTTTTGTTTCGAGGACAGGATCCAGTTCGTTGTAATTTTTGATATTCAAGATCAATTCACCTTTCGTATCTGCTCAGCCATCCGCCTCCACCGGGGGTTGAAACCCCCGGCTAAGAATACAAAGCCACCTAAAGGTGGCTGAGAACCGGTATCCAGCCTGCTTCAGCGGGCTTCGCGTTCTCAGCCGGTGGATTCATCCACCGGCGACGCGGCGCAAGACATTACACTTGAGCAGTTACCACCTTTCCTAAAGTAATCATGCCATTGCTAGCGCGCAGACTGAAACGCTTTGCTCCATTCGACTCACTGACCGGAGAGGCGTGGGCGCAAGTATAACCGGAGAGTGTGAGTTCCGCGGAGAAAGCCTCCTGGTCTGTCTTCAAAACGATGATCGAACCATCGTCTGTGATTTCGGTAATTTCAGATGTGACATAATGGATCGTCACGCCATCACGAAGCCGCCACTCGACTGGCAGGATCGCTCCCCGCCGCGCGGGGAGATGGACAGGCGCGCCGCCCAAACACTTTTTCCCTTTATACTCAATCGTCGTCTCAACCGGATCATCCTGATAATTATTGATGAACAGGAAACTGCCGTTTTCGCCGCGGCTGATGCGCACGTCCGCCCAGTCGCTCATGCCAAACAGGGGCGGACAGCCCATTTTCATTGCCATCTGATGAACGATATCAATATCGCCCAATGTGTTGGCGGGCAGGGTTGCGCCGAACACCAGAACCTGTCCCTTGCCCACCGTCTTGACAAAGCCCACCACTCCCCCATCCTTGCGCGTGGCAAACGTTTCGTCAAACTCGCCGGTAAAAGATTCCACGAACGAAACCGGGACATCCTGGTAATCAAAGACGGTGATGTTTTCCCAGACGAACGGCTCACTGTCTTCGGTTTGCTTGATGCCCAATGCGTCACGCAGGATGGTACACGGCGAGTGACTGAATTCTTCCACACACATCCGACCGGCAAGGATCAACTTTCCACCAGAGCGAAGATAGTCCACCAATTTCTGTTGTGTTGTGGCATCGCACTGTTTCTCCGTCATCACCCACAGCAATGGCGTTCTTGCCGCGTCCAAAGCGGAGCGGCTGATCTCGAGCGTATCGAATGGCCGGTGCGTCAGCACAAGTCCGCGTGCGATCATATCGAACAAAATGTAATCCCGCTGGTGCGTGATGATGCTCGATGCTCCCTGCGTGAACAGATTGTTGACCTCGGTCATAAAGTAATCGAGCTGGAAGCCAATGGTGGTGACCGCTTGTGGACGGGAGCGAATCAAGTCGGCTCCGTAAACTTTCAGCACCTTCGACAACTTGGGATAACGCTGATAGTGCCGGCGCAATGTCCCATCCTTGCGCACCGGATGTCCCCAATCGTGTCGCTTGATCGGGCTGAGGATGGGATCGTTTTCCCCGTCACAGAAAAGGTAATGGTTGATGGCGCGCATCCCCGAAGAGATGCATAAGCGCGTATGCAGGTCAAATAGCGATGACTGGTTGCCGCCGAAATCCTGGTTGCCGCCCGCCTGGAATTCTATCGAGAAAAGCGGCTGCTCTTTGTTATGAAGTGCCTTGGTCATTTCGTTGACCAGCAGCATGTGATGGATATTATCTTCCGCGATGTGCCCGGGGTAAACGTCGGTGGCGCTGACCACACCTTCGATGCCCATTACGCCGATCAACTGGGAAATGCCGATCGGGAAGGTTTTCCCGCCGTTGCCAAACCCGTGAATGTTGATGACCGGCGGGACCTCCAATCCGTTCGCTTTGGCTTCGGTCAGCAAAAAGGTCGCGTACTCGCGTAGATAGTCCCGGTAAAAGCAGCGATAGTCTTCGACGATGTGCGCGGCGTAAGGTTCACGCGGGTTCAGGATGCCGTTGCGTAAAAAGTCGGGCAGGTCAGTCACAGGATAGCGATCCGGAAGGGCAGTGCCGTAAACGTGCCCCAGGTGCGCGGCGAAGCGAGTCATGGTGTTGGGGTTGGTGTCCAGGATATTGCGCACCCATTGGATCATCCCCATCTCATTATCCAACTGGACCATGATGATCCTTCCAGCGCGGGTGATCTGGCGCGGGGTTAATATTCCAAAAATGGCTTTGTACCATTTCTTTACGCAGGCGAGAAAATCGGGATGAAGATAACTGACGACATTCTGAACCTTGTGATCCTGACTGATGAAGGCCACCTGCGGATATTTCGTAAAGACCCAGGGCGGGATGCCTTCGTTGATCGTCTCGGCCATGATATAGGGCCCGGGGCGGGCGATGATGAGAAATCCCATTTCGGCTGCAAGGTCGAAGTATCCCGCCAGGTCGCGCATCGGGTGGCTGTGACCGTCCAGGTCGGTAACGTCTTCATCAAGCTGATGCCAGAGCCACGGGATGTAAGTGGCAAGCGCGTTGAAGCCGGCCGCTTTCAATAATCCCAGGCGGTTCGCCCACTGATCCTTAGGTGTCCGGTAATAATGAAATTCCCCTGCCTGGATCAGTTGCGGTTCAGCATTGAGCCAGAACTGCCCGGCGCGGGCGTAAAACTTATTCATCTTGCTCCTGTGCGATACTTGTGGAGTCCGGCATCTCCAGATGCCGGGGGTTTTCCAAAGTCTGGAGACTTTGGACTCCGATTTACCCAACGAGTCGTTTTTTGAAGCCCAAGATATCGAGCGCTTTCTGGATAGTCCGGCTGTTGGTGTACGTATTCCAAACCAGACCGGTTAAATAATTTTCGATCATGATCATCGAACAGCCTTTATCTATGCCGTAAAGCGAATGACTGTACCAGGGTAGGTCAATATCCAGATTGTACGAGTCGAAAAAACCGTACTCACCCCAGGTCTTTGGCTGCTTTTGATACAGGTACTGGATCAGTTCCATGGTCAGGTCGGGGATGAACGGCAGGCAGGACAGCGCGCTGTAAATGGAAACCGTGCAAGTGTGGTATGGCTTGCCCAAACACGGCAAACTCCCCGCCACTTCGTAGCCCCACGGGCCATCACCGGCGCTCAAGCCCCAACTGTTGGCGTGGTATGTTTTGTATATATCGGCATTGTCCAAGCAGAACTGGCGGTTTGCCAGCGCAGCCTGGCGGGTGTTCTCGAACCAATCCAAGCCACCAGGGTCGAGGTAACCCGCCGTGTCCAGCCATGCTTCGCTGAACAGGTAGGCAAACAGGTTGCCTCCGGGATTGACGATGAGTTTATGGCCTTTGTATTCTCCCCAATCACGCGAGAAGCCCTGGTAGAGGGCGCGCGCCACCACTGGATCCAGGCGAGAAGCGGCCTGGAGGTACATCATTTTCTGCTCGGCAGCCATGTGCCACTGATAGATGTAGCCGGGTTCGCCATCCACATAATCGCCACCCCGATCGGGATTGTAGGCCATGCGGAAGAGCGTCTTCCCATCCTTTTCAAAGACGATGAAATCCCAGTCGACGCGTTCGAGCAGTTGGCGGGACAGGTCATCAATTTCATTATCACCGAAATAAGCCGCAGCCGTGATGACGCCGTTCAGGCAGAGGGCGGTATCAATCGTGGAATATTCGCACTTCTTGTGTCTTTCGCCAGTCTTGATATTCAGGTAATGGGCAAAGAAGCCGCGATGATGGCTGACGGCTTCGAGGAGCGTGTGCAGGGTCCCGCGAGTAATCTCAACGCCTTTCTGACGGGCGATAACTCCCCGTTCAGCGGCGATGACCCAGGCGGTGAGGGCGAAGCCGGACGAGGCGATGGACGCCACGCCAGGCTGTTTTGTGGAATCCACCGTCAGGCCATGGCCCTTGCTGTTTTGGTCAAGGTTCGTATATCTCAGGTAGAACTCAATCGAGCCCCTGATTTCTTCTTGCAACAGAACCGATATATCCATATCTTGTCAGGTGTCCGGAAGGTTTTTTTTCATGACCGAGGATTCTCGTACGATCAATTGGGATGGGATGCGCGTGCGTTGAAAGGGCGTCCCGTTTTCGAGAAATTCGATCAATTGGGATGCCGCCGACGCCCCCCACTGAAATCTCGATGCTCGAACTGTGGATAAGGTCGGTTGCATGTATCTGGCGATCAGGATATCATCGAATCCGACAACAGCCATATCTTCAGGGGCGCGCAGCTTCTTTTCTTCCATTGCCCGGATGAAACCGATAGCCATCTGATCATTGGCGCAAAAGACCGCATCTGGCAAGTGATTGGACGCGATGATTTGTAGTCCGACCTGATAACCATATTCTTCAAGGAAATAGCCATCATAAACATCGATGGACAATCCGTTCTTTTTCGCTTCGGCAATGAAGGCGCTCTTTCTTTCCTTGTTATCGAATGCATCCGGTGAACCTGCGAGAAAGATGATCCGGCGAGCACCTTGGTTATAGAGGTGATAAAAGACCTCCTTGACCCCTTTCTTGTTGTCGACCAGGATAGGGAAAAGGTAATCGCCTTTCAGGTTACGATCCAGGACGACAATGGGGAAATCCGTCGCGGCGAGTTTGATAAGAATATCATCCGTGATATTCCAGTTAAAAATAATGGCCCCGTCCACTTGTCGTTGAACCAGGATCTTCCTGATCTTTTGGCTCTCCGGACAGACGATCAGCTCATAATCGGTTTTCCTGACCGCATCGTGGATCCCCGCAAGAATATCCTCGTAAAATGAGCCTGCAAAATCACTGATGAAAACGCCTACCGTATGGGATTTCCGTTTCTTCAGGATCCGGGCATGCGCATTGGGGTGATAGTTCAATTCCTCCGCGGATTCCTGGACACGTTTCCGTGTTGCCGCGCTGATCTTTCCCTTGTCGTTCAAGGCATAGGAGGTTGTTGTAACACTTACCCCGGCATGTTTCGCAACGTCTTTGATCGTGATCATTTGGAAATCACCCTACGGACCCTTGGTTATTTTCAGGCGTTCCAAGCCATTCAGAATATTGACGTTTTTCATCATCACCTGATAAACCATGTCGCTCTGGTAATTGGCCAGCATGAGCAACGTGACGCCTTTGTCAATACCGATTACGTCCGTGTCAAACCAATTTTTGGAGAGATTATAGGCATCGACGAAACCGTATTTTCCTTTCAGTTTATCAATCGTGTAATAATTCCGCATGGCGTCTTGCGCCTGCTGTGGAAGGAAGATGATCGAACCGATCGCGGCAGAAGGGGGTATGGTGTCATCCACGACATGCTGCCGGTTGTCGAATCCGGATGGCGGCGCCCCGTAGAGACCGTTATATCCGCCCGGGCCATCACATGCGCTCAATCCCCAAGCCAGAGGCCCCAGGGTCTTGTATTTTTTTTGCATGTCCACGGCAAAATTATAGTGTGCCAGAGAGGCTTCCACAGAGTTATCAAACCAATTGGTCCCTTTCGTATCGGTATAACCTCGAAAATCGATCCAGGCATGACTGTATTGATACGTAAAGATGGAACCGAACCAGGAATGAATGAATGGCTGGCCGCTGCCATATTTCTTGTAATCACGAGTAAATTTATAGTAGGGAGTAAAGTCGATCGGATGGGTATCTGATCCGGCAGCGAGCACATAAAGCATCAACTGCTCGGCATAAAAATCCCAGTGGCCTTCGAAGCCCTTTTCGGGCCGGTAGGCCATGTAAAACATATTGGAAAACCTGGGGTTCGTTTGATCGATAAACCAGGGCCAATCCACATCGTCATAAATCATTTTCGCTTTGGTCGCGACATCGCCCGCGAAGTACTGCCCCGCCGAGAGCACACCCATCAGCAGGAGGGATGTATCGATGGTGGACACCTCACTTTCCCAAGCGCGCTTTCCCGTGTCCATGCTTACAAAGTGATAAAAGAATCCATGCTCACGGTCCATCTTCAGGAGGGTATCCATCGTCCCGTTGGCGCGATCATATCCTTCCTGCCTGGAGATGTAACCCTTTTCAACGCCGATAATGTACGCGGTCAGACCGAACCCGACGGAGGCAATGCTGGCAATGCTCTGCGCACCGGGATAACGGTCGCGGATCAATCCATAGCCCGGGCTGTTGACATCCGTGTTGGCCTGTTCCCAGAAGAAATCGAACGAACCCTTCATTTCGTAGTCAATTACATCGGCGATATTGACGGCGGTGATCGTTGCCTGGGCTGCCTGGGTTCCAAGAGCGCTGTGGGTCTCTTCAGCAAGCCGGGTGGCAGTGGCATCCGGTGTAACCGTAGCAGTAGCCATAAACGTGGGGGAAGGCTCAGGAGGCGGCGTCGCGGTTGAGGCAACAGGAGTGGTGCACGCGTAAGAGCAACCTCCCAGGATCAGGGAAAAAACGAGAAGACAAACGATGCGTCTATTCACCAGTGATACCAGACCTTTCCACGGATTCGACGAACCAGCGTTGCAGCAAGAAATACATGACCAGCAAAGGCAGGATGACCAGGAACGTGCCACTCATTTTTATTGCCTCATTCATACGATCGAAGATATTTTCCATCCCAGCAGGATAAATGTTCTCATAGGCCCAAACGAATTGGCTTAATTGGAGAGGCAGCGTCTGGATCTTGCCTCCCAGAAAGATCAAGGTCAAGAAGGTTTCGTTCCAATACCAGACGATGGAGAAAATCACGGAGACAATATATGCAGGCAAGGCGCCTGGCACCGCAATGGACATAAAGATTTTCCAATCGGAGGCGCCATCCAGCCGGGCAGCCTCCTCCAATACCTTGGGGAGGGATAAATATGTCTGGTAAAAGATCAAGATGAAAACGGCGCTTCTGACCCCCTGCCCCGACAAGGCTGGAAGCAACATGCAAAGAATGTTTCCCAAGATACCATAACGCTTATACACCAACATCTGAGGAATAAAAGTGTTTTGGGCCGGAACGATAAAGGTTGCCAGGATCAAACCGAACAAAATGGATTTTCCCCAGAATTTGTAACGCGCCAGCCCATATCCTACCAGTGAACAAATCACTGCCTGAATCAAAGAGGGGACAACACTGACAAAGATGGAGGAAACCAGGGTTTTGGGGTAATCCAATACATGAAATGCCCTGACGTAGTTTTCCAAATATAGCTGGGTCGGAATCCATTGAACCATGGCGTTCAACAGGTCAGAAGGACTTTTCAGGCTGGTCACAAACATGAACATCAGTGGATAGAGATAGACAAAACCGATTGCCAACAACAGCAAGTAGAGGATGGTGGTAAATACCAATCCGTAGCCCGAGCGGTTGCCAAAAAAGAATCCTTTGATATCTGCAAGTTGGATGTTCTTGAAAAAGACTTGGAGGCGATTTTGCATGGGGCGCCGCCTAATCATACCGATTCTTTGGTCGGAAACCCAGGATAAAATATACGATCACAAGCAGCAAAATCAGAACAATGAAATAAAGGAATGACATTGCGCTTGCATAGCCAATACCACTTTGAGGATTATAGGTCTGGTTCCCGATGTACTTGATTACGGCATTTTCGGAGAATTGCGATAGTGTAATAATGGTGTAAACGGCAATCACGAGAGTTGTGGTGGAAAGGGATGGCAGTGTGATCTTCCAGAATGATTCCCAGGCAGAAGCGCCGTCAATGGCCGCGGCTTCATAAATGCTCTTGTCAATTTTCTGCAAGCTGGACAGGTAGATCAAGATCTGGACGCCGGAAAACCAGAGGATCAAGATGAAAGAAGATAAGAGGAACTGGAATGAGCCACGGAGAGAAGGGGGCAACGAAGAAATGAAAGCAGCGATGGTGGTGGAGTTGGCAACCCCGGGAGCAGATGTGGCGCCCTGCTGCGTCAATTCCACGATCACCGGGCCGCTGGTGATCACCACCGGCAAGAAGAAGATCGTCCTAAAAAGCCCCCTGAGCTTGAATTTCACATTCAAGAGCAAAGCAATGATCAAAGAGAAAATGATGATGATCGGTACGGAGAGTATGGTTTGAACGGCATAAGTGATCAATACTTCCACGAAGTTCGGGTCGGCAAAGAGTGCTTTTGTGTAATTGGCCCATTTTAGATATTCGAGATTGATACCCGAGAGCGTCACCGTGACGCTATTCAGACTGAAAATGAATGTTTGGATCAAGGGGTACAACATGAAAGCCAAAAAACCGATGACCCAGATGATCACAAAGCCATATCCGGTCAAGGCCTCGCGAAGGGACGCCTTCATTTCGTTCCTGCGCAGCTTTTTCAGGTTCACGGTGTCACCTCCAGAATGCCTGCGTTTTTCCCCTCGATCGTTACGCCATGATAAGTGAACGGCGCATCATTGTAATTGACGATGATCTGTTTCCCGTTTGCATAAGTTGTTGCAGAAACCCCATCGGCAAGCATTTGCCGGGCAACGACCTCCTGGCCTTTGACAGGGCCAAGCAAGGAATTCAGCCATTGATAGGATTGCCTGATATTCTGCCCCCATTGCGCATAAGAGGAGGTATAAATCCAGTCGGACCTGGTATCGAGAATCCTGGCGGTCACCTCATTGGTTAGGAAATAGGACGGGTAAACATCATAATCAATCTGTTTTAGCAGGTCTTCTTCGGTATTGGCCGAAAAATTCATAGCAGGCCCATAGAAGGGGACGTAGCCTGCCAGTACAATTTGGAGAAATGGGATAGATTGCGTTGTAAAAATATAACCATTGTCATCCAGTGGAATATCGTAATAAGCGTTCATATAACTGAACATGTAATCGTTGGGAAGATAAAGAGCCGTTATACCCTGGTTCTCGGACAGCAGTTCTTGATACTTTACGATAGCTTCTTCCCGCGAGAGGTTGTTGTTCTTCTTGTAATCGCTGTACAAGAGAGAGCCAATTCCATCCAGCGCCAAGCCAGAGCCAAGCTCAGTATAAGTAGTTTTACTGAGGGAGAGATAACGCCTGCTTAACGCAGGAAAGTTTAGATAATAGCCCCAACGACCGCGGTCACGGCCTATTAATTCATCGTCGGTTATCGAAATTGCCAGATCCTTCCGAAGAGAATACCCTTTTTCTCCCTCGAAGGCCGCCTGTGGGTTTAGATACAGGTAAAAATGACCGCCGCCGGCGTTGATCTTGTGGGCAAGAGCGCGCAGTTGATCCAATCTACCTAACTGACTTTCCACTTTTAGGGTTGCAGGAGGCATGGTGGAGGCTCCATGGGGCTGCCATCCATAGTAAACGACCTCGGTATTTATTATTCCCAAATCATTCAGAATGGTATCCATTTGGGCGATGGTGGTCATCGGTATTAAGCTATCCCAGAGCAGAACCTTTTTCTTTTCGCCTCCCAGGAACTCCAACCGTATGCCAATATCGCCAGCCCCATTGACAACCTTTTTGAGCACTCCTTTTTCAACCAAAAACCGCTGATAGCTTTTCGCCATGCCGACATAATCGCTGTCCGTTGAGGTCAGGAAACGATATTGAAGCTTGATATCGAAAGCATTTGTTTCCGGTTGGACGATGGTCACACCATCCCCGGCGCGATTGGTGGCCTGGAAGTAAGTTTGGTTGTAAGTGAAGGTGTTGTAGATGAAATTAAAATTCGTGATTATTCCAGATGGGTGAGCCTGGATCTCACCATATGGGGCGCCTTTCTCAACGATACAGATATAAGCATTCTGCTTTTCACCATGCACCATCCCAATCACAGGTATCGAAATGTTCAGGGGAAAATAGAGAGCCGGATCATACGGCGGGTATGTGATCATTCCACGATCGTCACCGTAATACTTCCCATAATACATTGTAGAGGCTTTCGTGGTGTTTCCGAATTGGATCAAACTCCCCGAACCGTCTGGAATGAACATGTACCCCGGTACGCTGTCGCCGCGCGTCGCGCCGAAGAACGGAAAGGCGTACAAAATGCCCAAAGTGAAATCTGGATTTTCCTGGGTCACTGAGTTAAATGGGATCTCAACGCTCACGCCCGCATCTTCCAGCCTGTATACGATGTCCATGGAGATCGCCGGGTCCAGGAAATGAACCGTGGCTTTGATGCCTTTATCAATCAGAGCTGTATCTATGGATACTTTCCCATTTGTAATTGAGACGCGGCCATTGCTCATTTTTGAGTCAATATAATCAATGCTGACCCCGCTCTGGGCAAAGGCAGTCCAGGTCTTGTTCAGGCGATCTCCTGCAATCTTTTCATCCAGGTTCGAGCTCCAAATATATCCGCTGCGCTTATCCACAACCTTAAAGGATAAAGCGGTTTTGTTGACATACAATTGGAAGAGGTCATTCTCCGCGACGAATGTGTAAGAATCAGGGATGCTTTGCTCGACATTCCAGCTCGTTCCCTGGTTATCCCCGGCAACAAAATAGTTCGCAGCGATTTCAGAACCTAGAGCAAGAACGGATTGGTTCATCGCCCCGAATTCAAATAGCAGAATAAGGGCAAGGAAGAGGCGGAATATCGATGATCTAGCCACGCAAGCCAATCTCCTGAACGATCGCCAAGACGAAATCGAATAACTGCCGGAAGAGAATGATCAAGATATAACCGGTCAACAGGAACATGCCCATTGTAAACAGCGTGATCAGCACATTCTTGACCGTTTCCGAGAATGAATAATTGTGGATTTCCATGACCATGATGAAAAGCATGATGCCGGTCCAAGCCCAGACGATATTCATTGAAAAAGTGTAAATAAAGATCTCATTCAAAGTCAGATATTTGGATATGAAGGCAATTGGCAGTACAAATAAAGCGTATGGGAAAAGGCTATACGCAGATCCAATAATCACATCCCGAACGCGTCCCTCCCCATCGCTGATGGTGGATACAAGGTAATTGGCCGAGTTCCAGATCAATAACAATAAGGCTGTTGTCAACACTTCATTTTCGATCGGGATATGGGAAACATTTGGATAGCGCGTAAACGTAAACCCAGTTAAATACAAGGATAAGACCCGGGCAACGATCACCCAAATGTAGACAATGAAAGCAAATAACAAGCTGCCGCGTTGATCTTTCTTGATGTAATAAAAGCTATCAATCGGGTGCCTGATAAACCGGAACATGAAAGTCAAATCATCAATTATCTTGAACTTTTGCAGCCCCCTCAACCAATTCCTGGCGGGATCGAGCCAGCGATAGCGCTTTTCATAATGGGTGAAAACTCCCGAGACGATCCAAAGCCCAAATAGCAAGATGATTGCTGAGCCAAGGTATTTTTGTAGAACCTGGTTGCGCAATTCCCAGTAAGCGTTGGAATATCCCGATTGTGACTCGGCATATTTATATTCAGGCAAGGCCCTGGCAAAGTCCTGGTCTTTGAAATACGAATCGGCAATCCCCTGGTAAGCCATGACGAAAGAGCCATTGAAGTTCAGGATTTGCTCGAAGAAAGGTCGCGCCTCATCATAAAACCCTTGCGAGTACAGCCGGACAGCTTCATGCACCGTTTTTGCGAAAGCTGTGGTTTGATAAACAACCACCGCATTCTTATCTTTATCCAGAACATAGATCTGATCCTGGAAGCGTTCTATGGCTGTCGGATTTGTTAATAACCCCAAGCGTTGATCGCCCGTATCCTTGGCGCCGAATCGAAACAGCAAGGCTCCGGTTGTTGTATATTCATAGATCTGACCATTTGCGTCCACCGCCAGCAATAAGCCATTATCATCAACATATACATCCCGGAATGAGTTCGAGCCGAAAGTGTTCGGAAAGATGTTCTTGCCTGAGACCGTGAAAGCACGAATACTCTGGATCCGAGCGGTTCCCGCTGTGACGGTGTAGATGATCCCGCGGGAATCCTTGACTATATTGGAAGGGGAGGCTGCCACATTCTTTATCATTTGATCCAGTTGTTCCTGGGTCAGGAAAAGCCTCTGCAGGATCATCTTGAGCGACATGGTGGAGGCGTTAGGGCCAAAATAGCCGATGAAATTACCATCGGTATTCATCTGGACTACGCCATTCACAGAGCCTTCATTAATGATAAACAGGTTCTGGCGTGCATCCACCAGGAGCTTTCGGGGCAGGAATTCGTTGCTTTTTCCGAATAAAGGCTCCGAAGGTCGCCCGAATTGCTTTACCAAATTGCCACTTTGATCCATGATGACGATGGTATTACTCCCCCCATCGGCCACATACATCGTTCCCAGCTCATCCACGAAAATACCGGTCGGCCCCTTCAGGAAATCCTTACCAAAGGTCGCAACCGTCTCGAAATCTTTCAGTTTCAAGATCAGCCCATGTCCAGTATCGGCGATATATAAATAGCCGTCCGGGGCTACGAACAAATCCTCGGCTGTCCTGATCGGTAATACAACCTCTGTTACCGGTGTATAGGCATCCTGGGTCCTGTAAAGGTAATGCCCCGGCCCCATCGTCCAGGTGGTATACGGGGAATTGGCGCTCACATTTGTAACTGTAAGGGCCAGGATTAATCCCAATGCCAACACGAGAAAATATTTTTTCATCCCTTTAGCCCCGAATGTGACATGGTGCTCATCACCTTGCTTTGGAAGATGATGAAAATGATCAGGTTGGGCAGGAACATGATCAAAGACGCTGCCGCCGCCATTCCCTGGCCGGCCACGGTATTTGCACCGGCAACCGCAGTGGTCAAGGTACTCAGATAAAAAGCGAATGTTTTCAGGCTTTCGTCAGTCAGGTACAAGGAGGATACTTCCGTGTTACCCCAAGTGGCCTGGAATGTAAGGATGCCGATCGTGGCAATGGCAGGGACGATCATTGGCAGGATGATCCGCCAATAGATCAACAAGTCTGAAGCCCCGTCAATCTGGGCAGCTTCGATCACCTCATCAGGGATGCCATCAATGAATTGTTTGATCAGGAACATTCCCACCGGCATGGCCAAGCCGGGCAAGATGTGCGCCAGGAAGGTATCCAGGAGGCCTACTTTTTCAATGATCAGGTAACGAGGGATCGTGACCGCGATCGGCACAAACATCAATGCAACTGTGTTAATGGCGAACAGGGTTTTCTTGAGTTTGAACTTCTTTTTCGAGAGAGAATATGCCGCCGTTGAGGAGACAACGATGGAGGCACAGATCGTTATGAGCGCTACGATGATGCTATTGAAGAGATACCGGCTGACAGGAATGCCGGAAGTTGACATTTTCGAGAAAAGGTCAAAAAAATTTTTCAGGGTTGGATGAACAACGAAAAAGCGCGGCGGATAGGCAAACAGCTCATCCGGGGGTTTGAACGCGTTCGAAAAAATAAAGACGATCGGCAGCAGCATGATGAAGATCAACGGCAAAAGCACAATATAGAATTTGATCTGGCTGGTATGAAAACCCTTTGGGTTCGCCCCGCGGTTGCGGATGCCGGAATAACGTCGAAGGAATTTGGCTTTCATGGCATCTAATCCTCACTGGCGAACAAGCGGTTTGCCAGCCGGGTAAAGACGAGAACCATCAGGAGTAATGCCACCGAGATAGCCGCCGCGTAACCCATTTCGTAGCGGAAAAAGCCGTAATCTTCGATATGGTTGACAATCAGTTGTCCTGCATACTGCGGGGTCGGGTTGCTGCCCGAAAGTTGGACGCCGATCGCCCCAGCCTGGAAGGTGGATACGATTGCCATCACTGCGCCAAACAGCATTTGCGGCTTCATGGACGGGATGGTTATGTGGATGATCTCCTGGAAACGATTATTGATGCCATCGAGCGCGCCGGCTTCATAAAGCTCGGGGTTGACCTCCAAAATGCCCGCAAGCATCGCCAGGAACCCTACGCCCATGCTGCTCCATAATGTGACAATGAGCATGATCGTCATCAGGTAGTGCGGGGATTGCAGCCACTGGATGGGCTCCTGGATGATCTTCTGGCCCAGGAGAAAACTATTCAAATAGCCTGTCTGGTCACCGCTGAACAGGGCTTGCCAAACGACCGCCATGGCCACACCCGAGGTCATCGACGGGGAATACAAGATCAACGCCAGGATGGTGCGCGGTATCCTGGGGAGCTGCGCCAGAACCCAGGCGAGCAGGAATGATAAGGCATAACCCCCTGGCCCAACAAGGACAGCGAATTTGATCGTGTTGGGGAGCACATATTTCATGAAGACATCGTCCTGCGTCAATAGGGCGATATAGTTTTTCAAACCAAAGAATTTGGGGAATTGGATCGTGTCGAAAAAAGTAAAGGATAAAAAGATCGCCAACATTACCGGCACGATAATGAACACGATGAAAAGCAATGCATACATTGCCAGGAAACCATACGCTGTCCCCTCTTTGGCCAGCCATCTTCTTATTCCGCTTTCTTGTTGAATGGCAATACTATTTTGCATCCGCAATCCACCTCTTTACCGTGTCAATCGTTGGGACCTGATACACCCTGACCACTTTGCCATTTTGGATGTAACCGAACTCTTCCATCTTGCGGGCGAACTCGCGATTGATCGTAATGATGGCGCTGTCCATTGCCACGCGCGGGTTCACCCCGTCGAAAACGATCTTGTTCCAGGCGTTGCTGATCTCCCTCTCTTCCATGTAACTGCCCGGCAGGAGCACCGGCTCCTGGATCCATTGCCATTGCTGCGCGATCACGTCCTTATCTTCCTGGGGGATCGGCAAATGGCTGAAAGCTTCCAGGTTGGCGGAATACCAAAGATAGTCCGGGCCATAATAGAGCATTAACTGCTGCTCGAAATTGACCTGGGTATCGGTGGACATCCACCATTTCAAGAATTCCCACCCTTGCTGGCTCTTATCCGTCTTGGCAAATATGATACAGGCTTGCGCTGAGCCGGTGGTATACCGATTTTGCGTCCCATCCGGCAGGACGGTTGCCGGATACAGGGAAATCCCCCACAACCCCTTGATCTCCGGGGCGCCGGTCATTAATTTTACATATGTTTCAACATTCGAGATGCCGAGCGGCAGGATGCCATAGCGGAAACTGTTGTAAAAGTTGGAGGTTGTCAACGGCATGCCATAGATGGAAAAACTATCCGCCATGAACTTCAATGCGGCAATCGACTCTTCACTTCCCAAGCCGGTGGACAAGCCATCCGAGCTATATAATGGCGCGTCATAATTGAAGAAGTATGGAGTGGTGATGAGGTAATACTTCGTTCCCGCGCCGCTGGAAAGAGGGGTATTGAAGTTCATGCCATAGCGCTGCAGCTCCGGCAGGATTTGGATCACCTCGTTCCAGGTCTTCGGCACTGGCAAGCCCAGTGAATTCAGGATGTCTTTTCGATAAAAAGTGACCCAGAAATCCTGGGTTTCAGGTATGGCGTAAACAGAATCGTCAATGATATAGCTCAACAAAGAGCCAGGCGAATAGATCTTGATGAAGGAATCGAAATCTTTAAAGGAGCGCAGGTCAAAGAGTGCATTCCTAACCGCCAGGTTAAACGGGATATCTGTGTTCACCCCCAATGCCACATCAGGTTGGATGCCGGCCGCGTTCGCAAGCACCAGTTTGGTCTGGTCTGGCATGATCGAAAACTTTACGCGGATGCCGGTGGAAGGTGTGAACGAGGCATCGGTGATCATCTGCAAGAGATCCACGTATTGGCGCGGCCGGTTCACCCATACATCCAATTCATCCTCGCTTGCATAAAGGGATAGATAAGGGTTAGGCGCGAAGGAGGCGATAAAACGCTTCGCAGCCTCTGACAATGACCAAAAGAATGAAGCCTTTGTTTCCTGTATCACGCTATCCGGCGAATGGATATAGATTTTATCCAACGCAAGCGGCTGGCTTTGGAGCAAAGGCATCAGGTCGGCCAGCAGTTGGGCTGCAGAACCCGGCCCTTCAGAAAAGCGTTTCATGTATATGGGCACTTTATCCGGATTCTGTGCAAGGAACAGGATATTATCGATGGCCCTCTGGTATGACTGGGTTTCTTGTGAGCCATTGTTTTGAACGATCGCAGAAAGTACATCCAAATCTACACGCAAGTCTTCTGCGATGGCGGCCAGTTGATCCTTCAGGTTAGGAATGTAATCCGAAATGTTCCATTCTTTGTAGCGGTCCTCCTGGTTGCCGGTCAGTTTCTTGATCTGAAGCGACAGCGTATTGATATCAATCAAAACCTTCTTTATCTTCTCGATGGGGGCGCGATAAGGAGAATCGGTCGCCTCGATCCCGATGATGTTTATTCCTTTTTCGAGGTAGATCTTGTAGGGCGTGTTCCCACCTAGGGTGATATTTTCCCACTTGGTGGAGTAATTAAACGCGACTTCGTTGAATTGCTCGAAAGGCACCGAACCGTTGACCGTGATCCGGCGAAAGACGGTGAAGTTATCCCGGGTATTCTGAAGGGTGCGCAGTGTGATATGGTACATTCCTGCTTCTGGCACATTCACTTCATAGTAGACCGCGCTCCCGCTGTCCTTCCAGCTTTCTCCGCCGAGCGTATTCAATATCAGGCGATATGTATCGTACGGCGTGACATCCAGGCTGCGGTCACTGACCGGGCGAATGGCGGTATCGTTCTTGAAAGATGGAAATTCGGCTTCCTGCTGGATCAAGACCCCCACCGAATCGGGCGTCTGGTGCTGCGTCAGGTATTGAGCGTAATCAGGATATGGATTGAAAGGGGCAAGATAAATGCTGCCAAGATACAACGATTCTTTTGTCAAGGAAAGTGTGAAATCGTGATTCCCGCTAGAAAGGGTAAACTGGACAGGGTATTTCTCGCTGAAATCCACATCCCGTTGGGGAACATTCGACCAACGGGTCATCTGGACCTGGTTGATAAGGGCTTCATTGCCATAGCGGTCCAGTGGGAACTGATCTGTGCTGTTCTTGTAAAATACCGGAAAGACCATGGTCTGGGCGTTGTCCGCCAGGGGGTGGCCGTCTACCAAAAGTCGCCCTTCAGGTGCACTGAGAAATGATGAGGCTGCGGCAGCGTCGAATGAGATTGTATATACCCCGCTGGATTGGATGTATGCAGAGAAGTTTACGGCGTCACCCGTAGCAAGCAGCACGCTCGGTTTATCATAGAGATTGGCTGTTTCATCATGCGCCAATGGCAGGCCGAACGAGTCGGCGCTGACTTCGATATTGCTGCCTGATTCAACGAGCGCCGGGCGAGCAGACGTAAGTTGCTCCACCCCGCTCGCCAGGCCAGCCGCGTTCGGGAAGCGCTGCGGAATTGGAATGAGCGCGGCAATAATAAATAAAATAGCAAGAGTTCTAAGCAAATGAGTGGAGCGCGTGAACATTGCTGTTTATGACGCTTATTGACATGGGTACAGGGCGTTGCAGCAATGCAACGCCCTGTACATAGAGATTATGTGTTACGTCTAGGGCATCGATTCTCGGGCTTTGGCAAGGATCTGATTGGCAAATTGTTCCAATTGTGCAGAGTAATCTTCGTACTTGATCATACCCTGCAGTGCGAAGTCGAACATCTGCCCAATGCTGACATCCTTGTTATCGCCAACATCAATGCCAGGTTTCCCGGTCCAGCGGGCGTCGATATAGCCGGGGATGACCTTGGCAAGAGATTCGATCGGGCTCTTGTCGAGGTTGGCCAGGGCAGCCATGATACCCGGCTTGTCCAGGAAGGTCTTGAACAGCGCAAGCGTCTCGGGGGTGATGGAGATCGGCAGGTCTGGCGCGGAATTCATCGCCTTGAGCAGCTCACACTTCTTCTTATAGCCATCGATCGAGAAGGTCATCCACTTGGCAAAATCGTAAGCTGTCTCGAAGTTCTTGGTGGTCTTGGAGATGCCGAACGGGTCGAAGACCATGACCTGGTTTCCACCGGGGAACCCGACGAAGTCCCAATTCCACGGATAGTTCTGCTGCATGTAACCCATCGACCAGCTCCCATCCCAGTTGTAAGCGACTTCCTGGTTACTGTAGAGCAGCCAGGCTTCGGTGGTCTTGAAGGTGGCCTTCTGCGCATCGGTGAGACCATACCAGGTGTACGGGTTCATCTCGTAGCCCTTGGCAATAGCTGCCTTGAACGGAGCCGAGTTGTAGTTCATGTTGACGCCGTCAAAGCTGAACCACCCCAAGTTGGGATCCTGGGTTCTGGGATACCAGCCCGGCACAGACCACTGGTCATTCAGACCCAAGACATTCTTGTCAATATTGGTAACGTCCTTGACAGACTGGAAGAATTCATCAACAGACATGCCGTAATAGGGGGCGTCGAGGTTGGCGGCTTCGAACAGGTCCATATTCGCCCAGTAGCCCATGATGAAAATGCCGGCCGGTATGGCAATGATCTTGCCTTTGTAGGTCATGACATCCTTCAAGACCTGTGGCACGGTGGCGTAATCCGGATCGGCATTCAGGGTGTCGGTCAGGTCATAGAGCCAGTCGTTCTTGATATAGAGCGAGGTATCGTTGGCCATCCACACATCGGGCAGCTCGCCCTTGGCGGCATAGGCGGTCAGTACGCCTTCCCAGCCAACGCCATTGGGGTCGGCCATGTCAACAAGCTCGACCGTCACCCAGGGATGGGCATCGGTGAAGGCCTTGATCATCTGGCGATTGATGTTATTTTCCGCTTCGGTTCCCAAGTTCCAGTTGGCGTAGCGGATGGTGACCGGTTCGGGGGGCGCTTGGGTGGGAACTTCGGTTGGAGCCGCTGAGGGGGCTTCAGTTGGAGCCGTTGTGGGGGCTTGGGTTGGCGCCGCCGTAGGAACAACGGGAACTGGGGTGGGCTTGGGGGCGCATCCAACCAGCAGGGCTACTGCCAGCAAAAAGCAGAATAATTTGACGAGCGTTTTCATTCTATTTTCTCCTCTTTGAAAATATGAAATCGGATTGGAACATTCGGTGTAGGTGGATATATGATATGTGCTTGAGAAGGGTTCCTCCTTTCGTAACGCGCATGAGTTTACACGCGAGATTAATCGGTTAGCCCATGGTGATCTCAATGGTATGAACCTTTGCATCATTGAAAGCTGGGATCACATTCCCGGAACAAAATTTTCCATCGATCATCACAGACTTGACGCCTCTGCTAACGCCAGCAGGGTTACGTACCGTTATGTGATACACAGCACCGCGAAATTTTCTGGTGACCGTGAACTTATCCCAGTGAGATGGAATGGATGGGTCAACAAGCAGACCATCTTGCTGTGGCCTGATTCCCAATATCCAGTGGGTTGCCACACGGTGCAGCCATTGGGCAGAGCCTGTATACCATGTCCAACCGCCGCGCCCGTAATACTCGGAGATAGGGCCATCCACATTGCCGGGAGTTACATACGGTTCTGCTTTGTAAGTATCGATATCGTTGCTTCTGTTGGGTGGACAGATCTTCTTGAACGCTTCATACGCCCGCTCCGGTTCACCGGCAAGCGTATACGCCCATACGGACCAAGTGGCAGCGTGAGTGTAAACCCCGCCATTCTCGCGCAACCCCGGTGCATAACGCGTAACGTAGCCCACGTCCGGCCGCGGTTTGGTGAATGCCGGATAATTCAGCAGGGTGCCATAATCCTTCAACAAGTATTTCGTGACGGCGTTCATGGCGGTCGTGACGCGTTCGGGGGAGGCAAATCCGCTAATCGCGGCCCAGTTATTGGGCATTAAAAATATTTTTCCCTCAGTATTTTCTTTTGAGCCTAATAGCAAGCCATCATCTGTTGTAGCCTGCAAGTACCATTCGCCATCCCAGCCAAAGCGTTCCAAGGCATCTTTCAGGCTGCTACGAACGGCTTCGCATTTTTGGGCAAAACGATCATCCCCACGCATCCGCATGACCGGCAGGAAATTGCCCAGGATCATGAACAGGAATTCCGCAACCCAAAAACTCTCCCCTTTCAAGAGCGTCCCCACCGCGCTCAAGCCATCATTCCAGTCGTGGTCGCCCATCAATGGTATGCCTCTGGGTGAGAAACGCGAAAACGAGCGTTCGATGGCGCGCTTGCAATGATCATACATGGGTTCGGCCTGCCCATTGATGTAGGGAACCTTTTCATCCAAAATGCTGAAATCGTTCGTTTCCTTCAGGTAAGAATCTAGAATGAAAGGAAGCCAAAGCAGATCATCCGAACAGTTGGTGCGCGGGCCTCCCCCTTTGATGGAATACCACCAATGGTAGACATCTCCCTCCAAAAACTGGTTGGCTGCATGGAGCAGCAACTGCTTCTTTGCGTATTCGGTTTCACTGACCAGGAAGATCTGGCTGTCTTGCAACTGGTCGCGGAAGCCGATCCCGGCCGAAACCTGGTAAAGGGCGGACTTTCCCCAAAGCCGGCAGGAAATGGCCTGGTATTTCAACCAGTAATTCACCATGAAATTCAAGGCTTCGTCTGGCGTGTCAACTTTTTCGCTATCGACAAAGCGCGACCAGAAGCTCTTCACCTCATCCAGAGCCAGTTCACTCTGTCTCGATCCGGTATAGCGTTCTGCAAGCTGGCGGGCATCTTCTTTCCCATCTTCGGCGGCTCCGATAGTAAACACCACAGTTTTCGTCTCTCTCGCTTCAAGATGCACCTGAACTTGCAAGGCTGCGATCGCGTCGGTGAACCTGCCAGTCCGGCGCGCCATTTCCTTCTCTGCCATCGCCCTGGGCTTGTCATCATTTTGATACAGACCGATAAATGATTCCTTGTCGCAATCGAAAGATTTCAAGGGTTCGTTGACGGCCATAAAAGCGGTAAAGGGCCAATCGGTGTTGTTCCAGCGCCCATGCTCGTCCGGGAAGCCCCAAAGGCATTTTCTTGCGAGAACCATGCTCCCGGCAGGGTCAGCGAAGGTTTCAATGAATAACTTGTGGAATTCGCGGTGCTCATCAGGCGCGAATCCCAACAGCCACTCAGCATAGGATGTCAGATCCAGTTCCCGCTCTTCGCCGCTTTCGTTGGTCAGCTTCAATTCCAGGATCTCGACCGGGGCGTTCACGGTGACAAAAACTGTCAATTGGCTTTCGATCTCTTCCACCCGTTGAATGAACTTCGAAAAACCCATTCCATGAATAACGGTATATGCATCGTATGGGTGCATGACAGGTTTATATGTCGCGGACCAATAAGTATTTCTGCGTAAATCCCGGATGTAAATATATTTTCCCCAGTTATCTTTGATCAAATCTTGGAAAGAGCGTGTCAGCCTGTTTTGCCCAGCGTTCCCCCGCCAGCTATATCCCGACCCCGTTTGGGAAATCATCATCCCATAATCGCCATTGCTAATGACATTGCCCCATGGCCTGGGCGTCAGATGGGTGGTAATGACATATTCCCTCCCATCTTCCGAGAAATATCCATACTTATTCTCGAATTTTCTTCCGGACATCCGCCTTCGCCTTCTATAAGATAACTTCGTGCCGTTATTCCAGAGGAGGTGAAACGTTTCTCCAATTATCCTCTTTTACCGGAGTTTGTCAAGTTAAAATTTCCTTTTTCAGTGTCAACCTTCCACCAACTGCATGGCGAGCCGACCCCATTCAAAAAGTCGCTCAGGATGGTAGCTAACCGTACTGATATCTTTTAGGATTATTTCCAACGAGCAACCATATTTCTCGCAAACGTGGATGGTATTTTTCAGATCCTTCTCGACCTCGGCAGGATCGAAAGGATCAACAGCAAGCAAGGCCGGGTTTGGCTTTCTGGAAAAAACAAAATCCCTGCCAATTTCTGCCGCGCCGCGTTCCTGGTCAGCCCAGGGACTCATGGATACTTTCCGGACATTGGGAATCAAGCGGACTTCTTTCATCTTTTTGTCCAAGGGATCACAGCACCCGTAATAAACCAGACCGAAGCGGGCGCAGATTCGGCTGCAATAATCCACCTCGAATTCCCGGAACATCCTGGGGGATACGGATACGAATATCTGCGCCAATCCGAACATCCACAAGTCTTTCGTGCGCGGTTTCTCCGGGTCGTAATCTTGCGCAGGCAATTCGTCGGTGAAAGCGCCCGTGCAATGGATCAAGCTTTGCGGCTGGCAGAGCAATCCTTCGGCCTCCAGCTGATCCAACATGCGCACGTAACCGTCGGTCATGCGGGCAAGCAGGCGATGGATAAAATCGGGTTTGTCCAGCATGGCGAAAAGCGCGTTCTCGACCCCCATCCAGGTGGCAAGAGGATCCCATAGGGATAGATAAGGATCGTAGCCCCAAGCTTTGACCTCCAGGACGCCATCGAAGAGTTCGTGCGCCACGGATAAACGCCGTTCGGTTTCCAGTGGATCGTGACAAATAATGGGCGTTTGGATCTTCTCGACGTCTTCTTCGTTTTGGAATTGGTTCTCGTATTTACGGCTCAGCACTTCGTTTTGGGGGTCGGTCGCGAGGGTATGTTCTTGCACAAGAATGCCAAACTCGGTGTTGTAGATAGCCTTCGGCACCCGCACAAAAGGCTCCACCACCATATCCACGGGAAAATGTTTCCACTGGTAAAGCGTGCGTCTGAGCTGCTCTTCGTACATTCGACATTCCGGGTCAGTGCACTGTAATGTCAGCTCATCGCCGATATTCATTTCGTTCCAGCAGACCTGGTCGATCATCACCATGGGACGAACCGCTTGGCGCGCGTTCAGTTTGCGCCACAGGGAACGCTTCTCTTCCTGTACCGGAAGTGCAGCGATCTCTGCCACTTGTGCAGCCAGTGGGTGTATTATGGCCAGGTCGTTCTTATTGATCATGACTTCCTTACACAGAACGGTACATGGTGATCACCTTTTCAGGCTCGATCTCCGCCAGAATGTTGTGGATGTTGCAAAAGACATACCCGTTCGCCCGGGAAAATATCTGCGCCATCCGGCGAGCTTCTGCCTCCACTTCGGCAACAGAGCCAAAAGGAAGCGTGGTCTGTGAGTTGACCCCACCTCCCCAGAGGGCGATGCGTCCCTGGGTCTTTGCCTTCCATTCCTCCGGGGAGTGCCCGCCTGCCGGCCATTGCACCGGATTGAGGATATCGAATCCGCACTCGATGATCAGGTCGATCAGGTCATAGATCGCACCGCAGGAGTGCAGGAATACTTTCACCTGTGGCGCCAGCCGGTGACATTCGGAAATGATCTGCTTGTAATAGGGTAAGAACAACTCTTTGAAGATTTTCGGCGAAGCAATCAGGTTGTTCTGTGTTCCCCAATCATCGGCAGCCAGCATCAGGATGTCAATATCTGCCGCGATTTCGGGCAGTAACGCCCGCAGGTTTCCCAAATAATGCGCGGTGACCATTTCGTGCAGCTCGGCGATCAAATCCGGTTCGGTAAGGCAAAGCAACGGATAAATCGCCAATCCGCCCCAGGCGGCAATCCCGATCGGCATTTGGACATGACCATCATTGAAGAAGACAGCCCGGTCCGTGGAGGAGCGCACTCTCCGGCAAACCGAGCGGAGGCTCATTACCTGTTCATCATTCAATCGTCCGGCCTGCAGTAGTTGCTGGAGCAGGGCTTTATCCGGGTGGGGCAGTTCCCCGGCCAGGTCCAATGGCTGGCCGCCGTGCTCTTCATCGAATACATAGCTGGCGGGGGGCATCAACAGGTTTTCTCCCTGCTGGATGGCGCCGCCTGGAAGTGTACGGAAATTTTCCGGGGAACGGACCAGCGCCGGCAAACGGCCATTGAAATCATACGGATGCCACTCTTCCGGCTGCTCATAGGCATTGGTCACGCCGTCCAGGATGCTGACCACATCAATATCCAGGGCGTCCAGCACATCCAAGTCGGGGAGGGCCAGCATCTGACAGGTATCTTCAATGCGCGGGCGACGCGCCGGCAGTCCAAGCGCAGCAACCAGGCGCGGGTAGGCAAAAGCGCTGATGCTGGTGGAGCGCATACCTCCCAGGTCTTTAGGAAGGCGGTCAGGTGTCTGGAAGTTAAGCGCCTGCAGGACGTGCTGGCGTGAGGTGGTCATAAGCTTTTATCAGGAGAAAACGTCACTCGGTGTACTTGCGAAGTTGTTCAGAGTATTGAAGCGCGAGTTCTTTTGTTTCCGCAAAAAGGTCTATCACCATGTGGGCGTTCGCCGGGACCTCTTGCCTCCACTGGAGCGGTGAGAGCCACTGCGGGGACTCATCATTGTTCCATTGGGCAGTGGTGTCCGCGAAGAAAGAGAACACCTCGCGCGTCAACTCAATTTTGCTGTGGTTGAAATTGACCATGCGCAAGCCGGACAGTTTCCTGACATTTTCCCACTGGTGGCGGGCTTTTGCACAGCAGTGGATGCCCAATCCGCCATAACGCTCGGAGAACTGGTTCAAATGCGGCGTGAAGAATTGGGTGAACATCTTGCTGTTCACGGCGCCGATCTCGTCAATGGAAAAGGTCACACCTTGGGGCATGTAATAATCCGGATAGTGGGCAATAAAATCGCTTCCGTAACGGCGGAACCACTCGTCGAGAAAGGCAAATTGCAGCGCCGAGACCTTCTCCACCAGCCCGATCACGGCCTGCGGTGCTTTGACCATCGCCGGGTAAAAATCCATCTTGCTCCACATCATCGCGGCAACATCCAACGGACACTGCATATCCACCAGGTGGAACATGGCGCCGGGGCCGGCGCGGCGATAGAGCTCATCGGCCATTTCGAACAGGCGTCGCAGGGGTGGGACATCGAGAGAAGGGACGCGCACTGCTTCAGCATCGGCGACGCTGTGCAGCATGGGATAGGGAGCCGGATTGTTCTCCTTGGAGTGGAGGATGCGGCATCCAAACGCTTCGGCAAAGATCTCGGTTCCGGTCAGCATATCCAGACAAGGGATGGTATCATCCTCCAACCAATCCATCCGCTTCATGTGATATTCATAGTACTCCCAGCTCCATTCGATCCGTTCCCGGACCAAGTCGGGGTTTGGCAATGGACGGGGCTTCAACTCAGGGCAATAGCGGATCAAATAAGCTACCCGGCGCGTGCTTTTCACGTCGAGAAATTCCACCCAGCGTTGTTTGCGAGCAGCGATCCTCGAATCAGTCATGAACAATCCTTTCGCTTGAGGATGAGTTGATTTCTGCAACGGCCATATCGAATAATTTCCGCCCGGCTCGAAAAGACGCCTTCAGGAATTCTGCTTCGTCGTTGAAACCCGACTCGCTGAACATTGCTTCAAGATTGATCCCTGCCCGGTAGGGGGAAGCCGCGATGATCTTCATCAAATACCCCCAATCGATTGTGCCGGTGAAGGGAATCTTGTGCTGGTCATTCTTACCGTCATTGTCATGCAGGTGAACCGCGAGGAGGCGCTCCTTGCGGAGTTCAAGCTCTCTTATGCCAACCGTTCCCATGTTGGCGTGACCGCAATCAAAACACAAGCCGAGCACATCCGGGCTGTAACGGGAAAACATGGCATCCAACAGAACGTAATCGTCCCATGACATGTTTTCCAAGGCAATGCGCACGTTGCGGGATCGGGCGAATTGGGTCAGTGTATCCATGGAGCGGAAACACTGCCTGGCAAATTCGCTGTCTGGAGAATTATGGCCTTTGGGAGGTTCCGGGATGTGCAGGATGACCACATCACTGTGCAGGTCGGCTGCCATTTGGATACGGTTCATCACCAGCTCAACGCCGCTCAGCCGGACATACTCGCGCAGATCGCCCCAGACCTTTTCCAGCCCCGAGCTGGCATGGATGTTCAAAACAGCCAATCCGAATTCATCCATCCAACGCGCGATCTGGGCAACCTCATAAGGCGAATACTGGAAATCGGAGAACCAATGGTAGCACCAATGAACATGCGTGAACCCAGCTTCAGCAATCCGCCGGAGATAGGGTTCCGGGTCGCCGGTGCTCTGGACATAATCGGAAGTTATGGAAATGATCGGCCTCATAAACCGCTTCTGTGTTTACTCCAGTGGAATGAATTTGTGATAAAATTTCTAAACTAACAAAATGTTAATAATAAAACCATTATGTTAGTAATATACCAAGAAACACATTCTGAGTCAATGAAATCACTCATCCCGGCACTTCCCCAAAGTGCCAGGAAGCCAAAATCCTAAACCCAATCTACTCCGGAGGAAACCATGCAGCCAGAAATCCAAAGTTTGTTTGACGCCATAATCGATGGCAGCGCCAAAGGCGCAACAGATGCAGCCAAGAACGCTCTCGATGCCGGCTTGGACCCATCCAGCATCCTGAATGAAGGAATGATTGCCGCGATGAAAGAAGTGGGCAAACGCTTCGAAGAGGGTGAATTTTATGTACCTGAAATGCTGGTCGCAGCCCGGGCAATGCAGTCTGCCCTTTCTCTGATGAAGCCTTACCTGAAGGATGCGAACATCCAATCTGCGGGCAGGGTTGCCATCGGCACGATCAAGGGCGATCTGCACGACATTGGTAAAAACCTGGTGGCGATGATGCTGGAAGGCGCCGGGTTCGAGATCATTGACCTGGGAACGGATGTCGCACCGGAAAAATTTGTCAATGCCGTCCAAACCCAGGCGGTGGATCTCGTCGCGCTCTCTGCCCTGTTGACCACCACCATGCCCACCATGCGGACGGTGATCGAGTCGCTCAACACAGCCGGATTACGCGGCAAGGTGAAAGTCATGATCGGCGGCGCGCCGGTGACCGAGACCTATGCCCAGCAGATCGGCGCGGATGGGTACGCTCCCGACGCGAGCCGGGCGGTTGCGCTTGCCCAATCCCTGGTCAAGCGCGCTTGATGTTGGAAAATCGAGACTACACCCAACATAACGAGGAGGCCAAAGCGGTCTGGGAGGCATACCGGACCAGGATTCCAATCCGGGTTCCGGTTACCTTGTGGTCTGATGCCCGCTATTTCCTGCAGGATCCTGCCTTCAACCCGGACGGCCGGATCACGTTCCAGGATTTCATCGAAAACGCCGACATCATGATGGATGTCCAGCTAAGGGGGGCACAGCATCGCGCCTTCACCGTGGCGCTTTTCTGCGACGATCAGGCAGGATCACCGGATGAGTACCATGTCACGGTCGATATGCTGCGGTTTTTCGATGCGGGTTTCTTTGGCTGCCCGTTGCGTTATTGTGAAGGGCAAATGCCGGATACCGTTCCCATTCTGGCAGGCGACCAGAAGAACCTGCTGTTCGACAAGGGATTGCCCGATCCGCTCAGCGGTGGAATCTTTGGCTGGGCGCACGAGATGTGCGCAAGAATGATGGACAGGATTGGGAAAGGATTTACCTTCGCTGGAAAACCGGTACGTTTTGATCCATTTGGCCTGGGTACGGATGGCCCGCTTACCACGGCAACCAGTTTGCGAGGTACGGAGTTATACCTGGATTTTTATACCGACCCGGATTACGTCCACCAACTGTTGGATTTCGTAACCTCGGGAACAATCGCCCGCATCCGCGCTCACCGGCAGTTCTTCGACCTGCCCCTGGTTTCCGAGGACTGGGCTTATGCCGATGATGCCGTTCAGATGCTTTCCAGTGAGATGGTGCGCGAGTTCGTTTTGCCAGTTCACCAGAAACTAAAAAAGGAATTAAGTAGCACCGGGCAAGTTTCCTTGCACCTGTGTGGAAACGCCACAAGACACTTCAAAATGTTCCGGGATGAAATGAACGTGGCTTCTTTTGATACAGGATTTCCGATTGACTTCGCCTGGGTTCGAAAGGAGTTGGGTCCAGACGTGGAAATCCAGGGCGGGGTGCGCGCGCCGCAATTGGCGACCGGCACACCGGATGAAATATATGCCGAAGCGCGGCGCATTCTGGAATCCGGCATCATGCAAGGAGGCCGTTTCATCCTCAAGGAAGCCAACGATCTCGTACCCTGCACGCCCATGGAAAACTTGGATGCCCTTTACCAGGCGGCGCGCAGCTACGGTGTTTACTAGACCGACTGGAGCGAAGTAAAGATGTCAAAGGGAAGGCGACAGAACCGGACGATTTCACTCGCCGAAGTGAGAGAGATTAACCGTTCCTCCACCCTTGAACTGATCCGATGTGAAAGCCCCATCTCACGTACGCAAATTTCCGAGGAACTTGGCATGAGCCTTACCTCGGTGATCCGGATCGTGGACGAATTGATGGCAGAAGGATTGGTTGTCGAGGAGGGGGAAAAGGAGTGGAGCGGCGGCCGGAAGCGCACACGGGTGTGCTTTAATGGCTCACAACACCTGATCTTGGGCGTTGACCTGGGGGGAACAAAGATATATGGCGCGGTGGCGAATTTCAACGGCGACATCCTTCACGAGATAAGGATTGATTACCACGAGACCAAAGCAGATGAGAGCCTGGAACTGCTTTGCCGGGTTATCAATGCGTTATTAACGTCTGCGCAAGAAACCGAACTGCCAATCAAAGGGATCGGGATCGGGGTGCCGGGGATCGTAGCCCCCGGGGGAGGCGTTGTCAAAATTGCACCGGCCCTGGCTTGGAATGATTTTCCTCTCAAACAGCGGCTGGCGGAGCGATATTCCCTGCCCATCGCAATCGAGAATGATGTAAACCTGGCGGCGTTGGGTGAACTGTGGTTCGGCTCCGGTCTGGATGAATCCGATCTGGTCCTGTTGACGATTGGGACCGGCATCGGGGCCGGCATCATCATCAACGGGGCGATCTACAATGGCGCCAGGAATATGGCCGGAGAAGTGGGATACTTTTTGCCCGACCGATCCTGTTTGGGGCAGCAATACCCCGGATTTGGCGCCTTGGAACAACTGGTTTCAGGGACCGGCATCGCCAACCGGGCGCGGGAATGGTTACGCGGGCACCGTTTGCCTGAGGAATTGGAAGCATTGACCGCCCAGGATGTTTTCGAAGCGGCGCGGCATGGCGAAGGCTGGGCGAAAGAAGTGATGGAAGAAACAATCGATTATTTGGCGCAATTGATCGCCGCGATCACGACCATTTTCGATCCTGAAGTTATCTTGCTGGGCGGCGGAGTCTCGAAATCATCCGACCTGCTGATCGAACCGATCCGCAAGCGTCTCTTGGGCACGCTTCTTGAAGTTCCGGAAGTGCGACCTTCGAAGCTGGGAGAGCGTGCTGCGGTCATGGGAGCGATCGCCCAATTATTGAGGATCACTTCGAATTATTATTTGCTGCAAAAGTTCGTGTGAGATATTGGAGAATTATGAACACAACAAAGATCGTCTTCATTGGCGCAGGCAGCGCTTCCTTCGGATTGAGCATGTTCAGGGACCTGTTCAACAGCCGGAACCTATCCGGTAGCACGCTGGTACTGGTGGATTTGAACAAAGAACACCTGGAGCGCATGGCGCAACTGGCAGCCCGGCTGAACGATGCCAGCGGGGCGGGGATAAAGATCGAGAAAACCACAAATCGCCTGGAGGCACTGCCCGGCGCAGGCTTTGTGGTTAACAGCATTGCGATCGACCGCAATCGGCTATGGAAAATGGATTTCGAGGTGCCGCGCATGTATGGCATCCGCCACACGCTGGGCGAAAACGGTGGGCCTGGCGGATTATTCTTCACCCTGCGCACCATCCCTGCCATTATGGATATCGTCCGGGACATGGAGAGGCTCTGCCCACAGGCTTATTTCCTCAACTTCTCCAACCCTGAAAGCCGCATTATCCTGGCATTGGGCCTGTACAGCAAGATCCGGGCGGTGGGTTTGTGCCATGGCGTTTTCATGGGACATGGCGATGTAGCCAAGGTGATGGGGCTGCCCTACGAACAGGTGGATGTCTGGGCGGCAGGGATGAATCATATCCAATGGCTGCTGAACATCCGCGACTTCCAGACAGGAGAAGATCTGTACCCCCTGCTGAGGCAAAAGGAAGCCGCGTATGACCCTGCCTTCATGCCACTGACCCGCAAGATGTTCCATGCCTTTGGCTACTGGCCCACCTGCTCCGACGACCACATAGGCGAGTATCTCGCTTACGGCTGGGAAGGCGGTGAACATGGCTATGATTTCAACTGGGATGAAAAGTCCCGTCGCGAAACCATCGCTTTGATCGATGGGGTCAATGCCGGTAAGCAGGCCTTTCCGGAATTCATGTTCACTCCATCCGGCGAGCGCGGCGTCCAGATCATCGAAGCCATCCTGCATAATCAGAAGATCCATGTCGAAGCAGGCGTGGTGCACAACCGCGGCGCGATCAGCAACCTGCCCTTCGATTGCGCGGTGGAGGTGCCGCTTGCCCTGGATGGCAGCGGTCTGCATCCCGTGTCCATCGGAAATTTGCCCGAACCCATCGCAGCGCTGTTATCCACCCAGGCCAGTGTCCAAAAACTGAGCGTCGAAGCCGCCATGCACGCCTCCAAGGAACTGGCGCTTCAGGCCCTGCTGATCGATCCGGTGATCAACAGCATCACGGCGGCCGAAAAGCTGCTGGATGAATTATGGGAAGTCAATAAACCCTATATTCGCAAGTGTTTATAAGATAGAATTTAACAGGAGAAGGTTGACATGAAACAGATCCTCTCAAAAATCGAAATCCTGAGTCAGAACGAAATCGAACAGATCCACGAGGCAACCCTCGAGGTACTGTCCACCACCGGCTGCCGGCTGCCTCACCCGAAGGTGCTCAAGATGCTGGAGGAACGCGGCGCCAGTGTGGATCGTGAAAGTGGCATCGCCAGGCTGCCCCGGTCTCTTGTGGAAAGAGCTTTGCGCGAAACCAGTCCCGTCCTGGATAAAAATGCCCCGCACCCCTTCAGGCGCTGGCCCTATCGGGCGCATCCCGGCAACGAGGCGAATATCGTTGACTATCAAGCCACCTCCCGTCGCCAGGGAACCACCGAGGATGTGATCAAGGGGATCGTTTTATGCAACGAACTGCCTTTTGTGGCGGATGCCATGCCGCTGGTCACGCCCGCAGATGTGCCGGCTTACATGGGCGACCTGTACGGGTATTCCCTTTGCACCCTGTACTCGAAAAAGCCTTATGGAGTGTACATTTGCAGCCCCGAATCCGCCCGGCAGATCATCCGTATTTGGGAATGCGTCCGTAACGAACCTAGCCGGGCAGGTTTCTATCCCAACGTGGGGTACCTGCTCGAGCCCAATGGGTGCCTATCATTTGACCACCTCAGTCTCGAGATGGCGATCATCTTTGCCGAGGCAGGACATGATATTTCTGTTGGCCCGATGGCTATGGCCGGGCTGGATGCTCCCGTGACCCTGGCAGGGACGATGGTGATGCAGAATGCCTACAACCTGGCAGGGATAGTTTTCACCTGGCTGTTGGGCAAGGGCGGCGCCTGGTCGGGCAGCGCACATACCGTGGATATGCGTTCGATGCTATGCTCATTTGGCTCTCCCAACCAGGTGTTGATCGGCCTGGCTGCGCTCCAGTTGGGCCGTTTTTACGGGTATGAAGCCTACGTCAATAGCGCTCTCACCGATGCCTGCGTACCTGATTTTCAAAGCGGCTTCGAAAAAGGGATGACCGGCATGGTGGCCTTGCTCGCCGGGGCAGGAGGCATCGGCGCTCAGGGAATCGTCGGCGCGGATCAAGGCACCAGCTTCGAGCAACTCGTGATAGACAATGAGTGGACCAGCGCTTTCAATCACATCTTCGAATTGGGCGTCGAAGTCAACGCGGAGACATTGGGAGTGGATGTGATCCAAAAAGTCGGCGTGGGCGGTTCATTTCTCGCAGAGGAGCATACCTTGCGCCATGCCCGCCAGACTTACTGGAAGGCAGACCTGTTCAACCAGGCAAGCTGGGATAGCTGGATGGCCAATGGAGGCAAGGATGTCCACGTCAAGGCGCATGAAAAAGTACAGGCGATACTGGCAAAACACTATCCTCCCAAACCACAGATCAGCCCCGCGGCGATTGCACAGGTGGAGGCGATCATCCAGGAAGCCAGGATGAACCCTGAAAAGTTCAAAGCATAAAAAACCTAAAGCATTCGGTAACTCAATTCTGCCTACGCCAGCCAGGGGACTGAAGTCCCCGGCTAATATGCAAAGTCCGCTAAAGCGGACTGGGAACCAACTTTTGTTCGCCTTCGAGTGAATTCCAAAGCATCAGTCAGTTATCGAATGCTCTCTAACTACATAATGTAACTGCTCACCCTTGCGAAGGTTTTGACCTATCCTGGCGCAAATATCTAACAGGGATAACCTTACCTGCCGAAATTCTGCCAGAAATGTAACCTTCGCAAGGGTTGGTTTGAGAATGGCATCAGTTAACAGACGACAAGCGATGGGTCACAAAGATGGTTGGGCGCCCACGGGTCAATTCAGCGAACCGGTTGTAAACCGCGTTTTCTGCGTAAGCATCCAAGGATGCTGTAGGCTCATCCAGGATCAGCAGGGGAACATCTCGCATGAAGGCACGCGCCAGCGCAATTTTTTGCCATTCACCCGTGGAGAGATCTTTGCTGTCTGCGAAAAAGACGCGGCCCAAATTGGTTTCGTATTGATGAGGCAGCCCTTCGATCAACCCTGCTGCGCCGCCCATTTCTGCCGCCTTACGGATCCGTTCCATGTTTTCAAGCTCGGTTACGTTGCCAAAAGCGATATTCTCTCTGACGGTCAGGTCATAATGCCAAAAGTCCTGGAAGATGACGCCAATTTGCCGGTGGTAGCACTGCGGATCGATCTTGCGCAGGTCACGCCCGGCGATGGTCACTACCCCCTCAGTGGGGTCATAGAGGCGGGTGAGCAGCTTCACCAAAGTGGTTTTTCCCGCCCCGTTTTCGCCCACCAGGGCCACGGTTTCGCCAGGTTGAATGGTAAAGGAAATATCGTTCAGAACAGTTTCTTCACCACCCGGGTAATGAAATGACACGTGTTGGAACATGATCGGTCCGCTCAGATCGGCTGGGACATTCTCAGCCTCGGGAGAGCGCGCCAGCGCGCCAGCTAGCGCATCAGGAGATTGATCCAAGAATTTGAACAAGGTTTGCAAGTAAACGGCATTTTCAGCAAAAAAACCGCCCAAATAACTGAATGAGAACAGGTTATCGCGACTGCGCTCGACAGCCTGGAAGGTCATGGCGACACTGCCCACGCTGATGATACCGGCCAGAGCCAGCCAGCCGGTATAGCCCCAGATGGCCACAATCCCCGCCACCATGATCCCGGTCAGCAACAACAATGTTCTCTCCTGCAGAAGGACCAGCCTGGCAATGCTGGCAAAGAATTTCTGGTTGGCGCGATCCATCCGTCCGATAAAGTAATCATGGGTTTGAAACAAGCGGATCTCCTTGATCGCCTCGCGTTCCCATCAACCAGGAAAGGTAACCGGTCAGGCGTTGTTCCGGGACATTTTTCATGTAAAGGTCGGCTTTTCGGCGGGTGAAATACATCACCCCAACCAGCCTGGGCAAGGTTGCCAGGAGCAGGATCGCAGGGATCCACAAGCTGATCCTGCCCAGCAGGGTAAACAAAGCGATCGCGGTGATGATATTCTGAGCGATGGCAGTAAACTGGTAATAAACGTTTTGAACGCGATACGATTGATTCCTGGCCAGCGTGAATTGATCGTAGAATGTCGGGGTCTCGAAAAACGCAAGATCCAATTGCGCTGCCTTGCGAAAAAGCTGCTGCTGGAGATGGTTTTCGACCTTTAAGACCGTCAGTTCACGCACCTGCCCGTCGAGGGCTTCGGTGATCTGACTGACTGCCCAAATGCCAAGGTATAACGCCACAGGCATCAAAAGGATGACCACCACGAAGCCAAAGGGGTAAGCGGTGCCAGGCAGCCCGCCCACATTCATCCCCAAAAGGCCGGCGATCAACCCCAACGGCAAGGTGATCGCCGAAACGATGGTCAGGAAGCGCAGGCGTTTTTCCACCAGGTCACTGCCGGCCATCTGGTATTCGTTGTAAAGATTGTTCAGCCGGTTTTCCAGTCGATAGACCCCGCGCTGCGCGACCTCTGCCTCAGAGATCAGATCCTGGATGAAGGTCTTCCGGTGCGATTCCTGCAGAACTTTCGCATCGGAGGCGCGCAGCCCGGAGACGCAGTAGAGTTGGTTCTCGATGAGCGATACGAGCTTATCCACCTCCCAGCGCAGACCGGAGAGGTCGCTGGCGTTCACGGAAGCATGGTGGTCAGCCAGTTTCTTCGACAGGTGCAGGATCTGTTCGCGGATATTGATCTGGGCATTCACATTCAGGTCAGCGAACTGGTCGAGGATGAGGTAAAGGATTTGCGGCAGGTGACGCAGGAGGGGAGCTGCCGGTGCAGCGAGTTCCTTTTCCAGTTCATCCAGCGCGGGCAGCGAGCCATGGCGCACGGTGATCAGAACCGATGGCTTGATGATGATCGAAAGGTAGCCGGGTTCGCCCGATCCTGCATCGAAGGCGGTCGGGTACTCCATCAGGAGGGTTTCCCCGAAGGTGATCACACCAGGGTCATTGCTTGCATCCACGCAACGGGCGATCTGAAGAGGATGAAGACCCAGTTGCTCAAGAAAGGAACGCAGTTCTTCCGAGCCTGCCTGGATGATATCGAACCAGCTTTCCTGTCCACCGGCAGAGAGGAGCTGCTGCCAGCCATCCAGAGAAGGTTGTTCCTGAAGGGAGCCTGAAGCGAGCAGGCGCCATTTGATGTTCATACCATTGCTCCATTACCGAGGCGCAAGTTCACCCGACCGACAACTTCGGGCGATAATGCATGCGATCTCATCCCAAAAAGGACCTGAAGTGCGGTACTTTACGCAGCCCGTACGCGACCAGGTAACACAGGGCGACTGCGAACGGCGCTTCAAGCAGCAATTTGAGACTTAAGTTCATTCGGATGCCGCTTAGAAGCAGCGTCAGCGGGACAATGATGATCGGATGGAAAATGTAAACTGCGAACGCCGACTCGGACATGGCCCTGCCAAGGCGGGACTGGTGGTTAAAGCTGCTGCGGTACCAGGTCAGAAAGGTGATGACCATGGACACACACAGGAAGCCCTCCCACAGGGAGTAGGCCAGCGACATCCAATTAACTCCTCCACCCACCCGTGGGTCGATCGTCCCCGAAAAAACTCCGGCCCATGCCAGGATCGCCGGAAACACCAGGACACAGCCCAGGGCCACCCAGCGCCAGAGGCGGGCCTGTCGATCGGTGAAGGTAGTCAACAAGTGCCGGCGATAAGCCCACGCGCCGGCGGCAAACAGGGCGATGTATTGTGGAAAACGGGCGAACTCCAGGTTCCAAGGTGGGTAATACATGAACACCGGCGCCCAGATGCGGACAACAAACGCCCCCAGACCGATGGCCAGGGCGAACAGGGCGATCGCGCCATTGCGAGGCGCGGCGCCTGGATTGCCATGCGAGCCGGGCATGCGCACTGGCAATGAGCGCGTCGCCAGACGCCAGAGGACGTATCCGACCGAAAAGAAAAGCAGCGCTTCCAGGAACCAATCCGGGCCGTCGCTGATGCTGCCCTGGTTGCGAGGGTAAAGGGCGAGATATTGCCATACCGATCCCTGGTAGTTGCAGTCATACAACCCCCCTGTGCAGTTGGTCGCGCCATGAATATCAACGATGTAGTTAAGTATTGGAACGAGGACCAGCTCACTGATCAACCAAGGGAGGCCCAGTCTCTTGAGCCGGTCGAGCAGGAACAACCTGGTCCCCTTACGGTCATAGGCAGGGGTAGTGAAATAGCCGGCGATTAAAGAAAAAGAGTCCCATCGCAAAGCCAGCGCCGATCACTCCAAGGAACAGCACGATGATATCCAGCGCCACGATAGTCGGCCCGGACTCCATGTAGTACCATTCTGCCAGTTTATTGCCATAGGTGATGATCAGGTGCGCCACCACTACGCCTGTGATTAATAGCGTACGCAGATTATCCAGGTAGATCAGGCGGGGCTTGGTGCGGGCAGGGACATCAGGAGCAGTGGGTGGAGGTCCTGCCTCTCTGGCGTTGGTGGCGTGAGCGAACATCAGAAACTCCTACTATTTGCGATGTGTGCTACGGCGTTGCCTTGAGTTACGCGCTTGGCAGATTATATAAGCAAGCGGGGCCTGTATTGCAGCGCCTCGGCAATATGCGGTGGCTGGATGGATGCGCTGCCAGCCAGGTCGGCGATGGTGCGCGCCAGCTTGAGGACGCGGTGATAGCCACGCGCCGAGAGCTGCAATTGGCTCATCGCCGTGCGCATCAGGGATTGACCTGGCTCATCGAGGAGGCAATACTTGCGCACCTCCGCCGGGCGCATATCGGCGTTGCAGCTAATGCCATCACTTCCTTGCACCCCCGCTCCCCTGCCCCGCTGACTCGTAGATTCGCCGAATCGCTTGCGCTGTGTATCCCGCGCCGCCTCCACCCGGGCGCGCACCACTGAGGACGGCTCACCCATTCGCTCGCTGCTCAACTTCTCGTATTCCACGCGCGGCACCTCGATGTGGATGTCGATGCGATCCAGGAGCGGGCCGGAGATGCGCTTCTGGTACTTGCTCACCACCATGTTCGAGCAGGTGCAGGGTTTGACCGGGTCGCCGTAATAGCCGCAGGGACAGGGGTTCATCGCCGCCACCAGCATGAAATTGGCCGGGAAGGTCAGCGATCCCTGGGCGCGGCTGATGGTGACGACTTTGTCTTCGATGGGCTGGCGCAGCACCTCGAGGACGCGCATGCCAAACTCGGGGAACTCATCCAGGAACAGCACGCCGCGGTGCGCCAGCGAGATCTCGCCCGGATGCGGCCAGTTGCCGCCGCCGACCAGCCCGGCATGGCTGATGGTATGGTGCGGGGCGCGGAACGGGCGATGGCGGATGAGCGGCGTTTCGGGCGGGAGCTGGTCGGCGACCGAGTAGATGCGGGTCACGTCGAGCGCCTCGTCAATGGTCATGCGCGGCAGAATGCCAGGGAGAGCGCGGGCGAGCAACGTCTTGCCTGCGCCTGGAGTGCCGATCATTAAAACGTTATGCCCACCGGCCGCGGCGACTTCGAGGGCGCGCTTGACATGCTCCTGACCCTTGATCTCGTGAAAATCGGTCGGCACCATGACCGGCGCATCCTCGGCCTCGACCGAGGGCTGCGGCGGGATGGGCGTGCGCCCGTTCAGGTGATAGAAGAGGGCGGCGAGCGAGGCGACGGGGATGACTTCGACATCGGGGATGAGGGCGGCTTCGGCAGCGTCCGCTTCGGGCACGGCAATGCGCTTGAAGCCATTGGCACGCGCCGTGGCAGCCATGGGCAGGATGCCGCGGGCGTGGCGCACGTTCCCATCCAGGGAAAGCTCGCCGACCACCATCAAGCCATCGGCGGCTTCGGGAGGCAGGAAGCCGGTATAGATAAGCACGCCCAGAGCGATGGGCAGGTCGTAGGCGGGGCCTTCCTTGCGCACGGCGGCCGGCGCCAGGTTGACCACAATGCGCTTGCGCGGGTAGGGGATGCTAGCGTTCTTAACGGCGGCCTGCACGCGCTCGCGGCTCTCCTGCACGGCAGCGTCCGGCAGGCCGACGATGGTCATACCGGGCAGACCCTGGCCGGTATCCACCTCGACCTCGACGACGACACCATCCAGGCCGATGACTGCGCATGAGTAGACGCGGGCGAGCATGGGGTAAGTGTAGACGAGGGCGGGGGAAAAGTCAACAGGCAGGAGGGGACGGGTGGCGGGTGACGGGGGACGAGTGACGGGGGACGGGTGGAAGACGAAGGGAGGTAGGTGGAGGGTGGGACGAGTGGGGAGTGGAGAGTTGAGCGTGGAGGGAGGAGGGAAATAATCTGGCGGATTTTTGAGTAATAAAAAATAAAAAAAGGAGCGAAGGAGGAACGAATATTCTTTTTTGCCCTCACCCCTGGCGCCTCTCCCGATGGGAGAGGGGTGGTATTCGTTTCGCGAAATCGAATGAGGATCGAATGGCGGGGCCTGAAGGGACGGCGGAGGCGTGGAGGGAGGAGAGTCCGAGGCTCATTTTAGCACAATTGTTCTGGATCGACCAGAGGGATTGTGCAGTAATTCTGGGCTTTAACATTCTCGGGGTTCGCGGGGCTAAAGCCGCCTGCTCACCTGTGCCTGCGGCACGGTGCAGGCAGTTCTTGGAAGCCCTTCGGGCTGATGGGTGAGTCGGCTTTTAGCCGTTTTTCATGCGCGGAGGCAGACTTTAGTCCGCAGGATTGGCTCAGGGCAGGCGCGGAGAAGAGATGCCGGGGATGCCGGGAATGCCGGGGGATGATGAATATTATGAAAATAATCAGGTAATTGGCTCGCAGGGGATTGCCAAATCCCCGCCGCCGGATTTGGCAACACCGCACCCCCCAGCACTTGCGTCCGGGGCAAGTGTGCGGTGGGTGCAGGTGTCCGGCTGAGCGAGCGCAAGGGATTTAATATTCAATATTCATAATCCCCTGGCTGAGACAAGGAAGCCGCCTGCCCTCAAGGGTGGTTCGCGAAAGGCGGCTGAGAAAATGGACAATGGGAGGAGATTGCGGCGCACTGGAATGCTGCCGTTTTTTTACTACGGGGCGGCAGGGACTGGAAAATCCAGGTATTGCTATCGTCAAATTGGGCGAGTTGTGCTATTATTTCCCTGTCGCTCAAGGGCACAAATTTGGCCGGAAAAGCCATTTGGCGTTGAAAATTATGGAGGCTAACGATGCAAAAATGGGAATATTGTGCAGTGGTGAATATTAGAGAAGATTCGGGCGGATTTACTCCCGAAAATCCTGCCATCTGGTATTTTGCCACAGATGGGATCCAAGTCACCCCGATCAAAGGCAAAGCGAGTTCCATGGTGGCCAAAACCATCGCGGAATTGGGGGAAGAAGGCTGGGAAATGGTCGGCGCAGGGAACCTGAGCGGCCACCGGCACGCGTTGTATTTCAAGAGGGCAAAACCATAAACATTTACATTGAATGGGGCAGGTGGAATTGATGTCAAAACTAGAGGACTTGAAACTCAACGCACAGGTCAAAGGAATTGACCCATCTGGTCCGGTTGCCATCTTGAATGTCAAATGGCACGGGTCGGATGTGGTCGAGGTCACTTATCGCGACATCGGCGGGAAGAACCACAGCGAGCTGCTATTCCGTGACCGGGAAGCCGATCTTGAGGTGCTCGAAGCCGGCGCTCCCTGGGCCTTCGACAGCAACGGGGAACTCTTCCGCCTCGTCTCGGAAGCCTATCGCATTCGCATGGCTTACCTGTTCGACCCGTGGATGGCTGTTCACCTTTCGCTGGTCGAACCGCTCCCCCACCAAATCACGGCTGTCTATGGCGAAATGCTGCCACGGCAGCCGTTGCGTTTCCTCTTGGCAGACGACCCCGGCGCCGGCAAGACCATCATGGCCGGTCTTTTCATCAAGGAACTGATGTTGCGGGGGGACCTGCAGCGCTGTTTGATCGTGGTTCCTGGAAACCTGGTCGAACAGTGGCAGGATGAACTCTTCCGGCGTTTTCACCTGCCTTTCGAAATCATGACCAACGACCGCATCGCTGCGGCGCGGACGGGGAACGCCTTCGACGAGATGCCGCTGGTCATCGCCCGGCTGGATAAACTGAGCCGCGACGAAGAGCTGCAAGCCAAGCTTGCCCACACAGATTGGGATCTGGTCGTCGTGGACGAGGCGCACAAGATGTCCGCCTCAGTGTTCGGAGGGGAGGTCAATTACACCAAGCGCTACCACCTTGGAGAGATGCTCTCCGGTCGAACGCGCCACCTGTTGATGTTGACCGCCACGCCACACAACGGCAAGGAGGAAGATTTTCAACTCTTTTTGGCCTTGCTGGATGCCGACCGTTTCGCCGGTCGCTATCGCGAAGGGATACACAACCCGGATGCCTCGGATATCATCCGTCGTCTGGTCAAGGAACAACTGCTCAAGTTCGATGGCACGCCGTTATTCCCGGAACGGCGCGCCTATACGGTGACTTACAAACTCTCTGACCTGGAAGCCGCACTCTATGAGCAGGTTACCAGCTATGTGCGGGATGAGTTCAACCGCGCCGATCATCTCGACAGCGAGCGGCGCGGCACCATCGGTTTTGCTTTGACCGTCCTCCAACGCCGCCTGGCCTCCAGCCCGGAAGCCATTTACCAATCCTTGCGGCGAAGGCGTGAACGCCTGGAATCTCGGATGCGAGAGGAGAAGCTGCTCAAGCGGGGAGGTGAGGTGACGCAGCAGACGCTCTCAGAATTGCCCAGGCTGGATGAAGAGGGCATTGACGATCTCGAAGACAGCCCCGAAGCGGAACTCGAACAAGCAACAGAAGAGGTGCTTGATTCGGCGACAGCCGCCCGCACGATTGCCGAGCTGGGGTTGGAAATCAGCCGGCTGAAGGAGCTTGAGGTTCTGGCAGACCGCGTCCGGCATAGCGGGCAGGACCGCAAGTGGCAGGAGCTTTCCCGTCTGTTGCAGGATCAGGCGGAAATGTTCGACCCCACTCCCGACGGGAGAGAAGCCCTCACCCCCGACCCCTCTCCCGCTGGGAGAGGGGGGCGGCGGAAATTGATCATTTTCTCCGAACAGCGTGACACACTGAATTACCTCAGCGAAAAGATCCGCACTTTATTGGGAAGGCCGGAAGCGGTGGTGGTGATCCATGGCGGGTTGAGCCGTGATGCACGCCGGGAGGCACAGCAATCATTTGTCCAGGATAAGGATGTGCTGGTGCTGGTGGCGACCGACGCGGCCGGGGAAGGCATCAACCTGCAGCGCGCTCATTTGATGGTCAATTATGACCTGCCTTGGAACCCGAGCCGGCTGGAACAGCGCTTCGGGCGCATCCATCGCATTGGACAGACCGAAGTCTGCCATCTGTGGAATCTGGTGGCCGAGGAGACGCGCGAAGGGGATGTGTATGCCCGCTTGCTGCGCAAGATCGAAAAACAGCGCCAGGCGCTCGGCGATGGCGTCTTCGATATCCTCGGTAAGCTGTTCCGCGAGACCAGCCTGCGCCAGTTGCTGTTGGAAGCCATCCGTTATGGCGACCAGCCCGAAGTGCGGAGGCGGCTTTTCCAGGCAGTGGATAACCTGGCTGACCAGGAACGGGTGCGCGAATTGCTCGAAGACCGCTCCCTGGCGCGCGACAGCATGGACATCACCCAGGTGCAGCGGGTGCGGGAGGATTTCGAGCGCGCCCAGGCCAAACGCCTCCAGCCGCATTTCATCGAGTCGTTCTTCAAGGCAGCCTTCGAGCTTTTGGGCGGAACACTCCATGCCCGCGAAGCGCTGCGCTTCGAGATCACCCATGTGCCAGCGGTCGTCCGCAACCGCGGCAGATTGCTGGGTGGGCCGGTGTTGCCTCGCTACGAACGCATCACCTTCCACAAGGAAGCCATCAGCCCGCCGGGAAAGGCGGTCGCAGAATTCGTCTGCCCGGGCAACCCGCTGATGGATGCCGTCACCGATTTGATCCTGGAGCGCTATCGCGGCCTGCTGCGGCAGGGAGCGGTACTGGTGGACCCGGATGATCCCAGTGAAGATGTGCGCGCCTTGTTCTATCTCGAACACTCCATTCAGGATGCGCGCCCGGAGGAGGGCGGCGACCGGCGGGTGATCTCGCGGCAGATGCAGTTCGTGGAGGTTGCCCCCAACCCCACCCTCTCCCCCAAAGCGGGAGAGGGGAGATTCGCGATCCGGTCTGCCGGGCCGGCCCCGTTCTTGGATTACGAACCTTTGCCGGAGGAATTGTGCGGGCTGCTCGAGCCAGCTTTGCAGTCCGAACGGCTGCGCGGCGATCTGGAGTCGCAAGTCCTTGCTCATGCCGTCCAGACGCTGGTCCCGGAGCATCTAGGCGAGGTCAAGAGGCGGCGGGAGGAGATGGTCGAGCGGACGCGGGCGGCGGTGCATGACCGGCTGACCAAAGAGATCGCCTATTGGGATCATCGCGCTGAGGAGCTCAAGGCACAGGAGCAAGCTGGCAGGAAAAACGCCCGCTTGAACTCCGACCTGGCGCGCCGGCGAGCAGACGATTTACAGGCGCGGCTGCAGCGAAGGATGGAGGAATTGGAGCAGGAACGCCATATTGCTGCCCAACCGCCGCTGGTGCTGGGTGGGGCATTGGTGATCCCGCAGGGATTGCTACTTCGCTTGCAGGGAAAGGCGCTTTCGCCCGAGGCCACCTTATTCGCCCACCAGAGAAAAGCGGTGGAAAGCGCGGCAATGGCAGCGGTGATGGCGAGGGAGCGCGAGTTGGGCTACGAGCCGGTGGACGTAAGCGACAAGGATTTGGGTTGGGATATTGAGTCGCGCGTTCCCGGCACGGGGAAATTGCGGTTTATCGAGGTGAAAGGTCGCGTGGAAGGGGCAACAACAGTGACCGCCTCCAAGAATGAAATCCTGGCTGGGTTGAACAAGCCGGAAGATTATTCTCTGGCTATCGTGGAAGTCTCATTTGCAGACGAAAGAGCGCAGGCAGAGAAATTACACTATATTCCCAAGCCGTTCAGGCGAGAGCCAGATTTTGCGGCTGTTAGCGTGAATTATGAGTGGAGAGAATTCCTTCGAGAACAAATAGAATGACCATATTTTGTTCTTATGGGCGAAAACAGAACATTCGTCCTACAAATAAATTTGTAACAATTGTTCCCCCATTAAACAAAATGGTATAATTCTTTCATGGAAACCCCTCTTTGATGAATATGGACATATCCAAATTTACTGCACAAAGTCCTGGCCAGTTGATTGAAATAGCCGGTGTTCCGGGTGTTACCCACGCGTATATCCCCAATCCACTGCCCCCGGATTGGGGATGGCCGGAGCCTCTCTGGCCTCTCTTGCTGAAGGCTAGAGAAGAGCTGGCCCGACTGGATGGTGTTGGGATGCACCTGCCCAACCCACAATTGTTGTTGACTCCCATGCAAAACCGTGAGGCGCAGCGTTCATCCAGCTTGGAAGGAACTATCGCGACCCCGGAACAGTTGGCCCTCTTCGAAATGGCTCCAACCGATTCGATCTTGGAACAAAACGCGTTGGACGCCGCCCATGAAGTATCGAATTATGGGCGTGCACTGAGATTCCGGGCAGAGACGCAGGAAAAACTTCCCCTTTCTCTGCGCTTGATTCGCGCTTTGCACCAGATTCTTCTGGAGGGCGTACGCGGCTCGAAAGCAACGCCAGGTGAATTCAGACGCAGCCAGGTTCAGGTCGGAAGCAATGCTCGTTATGTTCCACCGCCTGCCAATGTGTTGCCCGAATGTCTGGATCGTTTTGAAAAATATCTACATGAGCCAAAGAAATATGACCCGCTGGTGGAAGCATTTCTGGTGCATTATCTCTTTGAGGCCATTCACCCCTTCGGGGATGGAAACGGCAGGGTCGGGCGTTTGTTATTGGCGATCACGGTCCAAGAGTGGTGCGGCCTTTCAGGACAATTGCTTTACATGAGCGCCTATTTTGATGAACATAAGGATGAGTATATTGACCGTTTGTTTCGCGTCAGCACACACGCGGACTGGGAAGGCTGGATCCAATTCTGTTTGAATGGGGTGATTGAGCAATCTGTGGATACTCAGCAGCGTTGTTCTCAATTGCTGGACCTCAGGGAAAGCTATAAGAAGCGTCTGGCAGATAAAAAGGCCTCGGCGCGTCTCAATCTGCTCATGGAAGGGCTGTTTGCCAACCCGGTCGCAACCGCCAGCGGGATTATGCGGACCTATCATGTCTCCCATCCTACAGCGCGGGCTGACCTTAACGCTTTGGTCGGGCTGGATATTCTCAAGGAAGTGCAGCTCAAGCAACGTCGCCAAAAAGGATATTACTGCCCGGAAATCCTCCAAATCACCTATGAGGATAGTAAATGACATCCCTTCGCAAACTCATCGAAGTCTCCCTGCCCCTCGAAGCGATCAACAAAGAATCGGCGCGCGAGAAATCCATCCGTCACGGACACCCCTCTACGCTGCACCTGTGGTGGGCGCGCCGGCCGCTAGCCGCCTGCCGGGCGGTGCTGTGGTCCTCGCTGGTGGATGATCCTTCCGAGTACATGCCGGACGAGAAATCGGCCAATGAAGAGCGCGAGCGGCTGTTCAAGATCCTGGAAGAGCTGGTGTTGTGGGAGAACGTCAACAACGATGAAGTGCTGGATAAGGCGCGGTTGGAAATCGCCCGTTCGGTGGCGCGCAACCTAGGCGTGGATGTGCCGGTGGGCAAGGAAGCCATCCGCGAGTTCCTGGCGACCAAGGCCCCGCCGGTGTTGGACCCGTTCGCGGGCGGCGGCTCGATCCCACTCGAAGCGCAGCGCCTGGGATTGCGCGCCTACGCCAGCGATCTCAACCCCGTGGCCGTGCTGATCAACAAGGCGCTGATCGAAATCCCGCCCAAGTTTGCGGGGATGGCGCCGGTGCATCCAGTGGACAGTGGTCAGTGTTCAGTGAACAGTGATCAGTTATCAGTGAACAGTGATCAGTCATCAGTGACCAGTGGAAAGAAAAGGGGTAAGAAGAAAGAGGCGCAGCCTGAGTTGTGGCAACGCGAGTGGAAGGGCGCGCAGGGACTGGCTGAGGACGTGCGCTACTACGGCAAGTGGATGCGCGACGAAGCCTTCAAGCGCATCGGCCATCTCTACCCGCCCGTGATCCTCACCAAAGAAATGCTGGCCGAGCGCCCCGACCTGAAAGAACAGGGATTGAAATCTGGCGACGAATTGACCGTGATCGCCTGGCTGTGGGCGCGCACCGTCAAATGTCCTAACCCAGCTTGTGGCGCAGAAATGCCATTAGTTAAATCCTTTTCGTTATCGATAAAGAAGAATAAGCAAGCATGGATTGAACCAATCATTGACTACAAATCCGTGCCCACCAAAATTACATTCACAATAAAAAAGGGCAGTGGTAAACCACACGAAGGTACGGTAACAAGAACTGGTGCCACTTGTATAGCTTGTAATACACCTGTTCCTTTGCAATATCTCCGTAACGAAGCAGCAGCAGAAAGAATGTCAGCGCAACTTATGGCTATTGTAGTTGACGCGCGTGAAAGAACATATGTACCTCCTGAAAAGAGCCATGTACTAATCGCGTCAGAGGCTATGCCTGAGTGGATTCCTGATCAAGAACTTCAAGGTAAATGCAGAGTGAGTGTTCCGCTTTATGGGATGAACTCATTCGGTAGTCTATTTACTTCACGTCAATTAACAGCACTTTCAAATTACAGCAGGTTGGTTTTGGAAGCCAAAGAAATGGCATATCTTCATGCCATATCTTCAGGAAGATACGAAAAATCAAGCGCTGATTCCTATTCTCGCGCCATAGCCACCTACCTAGCATTTGCAGTTGATAAGATGGCAGATACAAACACATCGCTTTGTTCTTGGCAAATTGATCCACCAAGATTGCGTTCAACTTTTGGGAGACAGGCATTGCCGATGGTGTGGGACTTTGCTGAAGCAAATGTATTTGGAGATGCTGCTGGAGATTACCAAAGAACATATGCTTCATTGTGTGAAGTACTAGACCGACTCACAATTGATGCTAGTGAGGGTCAAGTAGCACAATTTGATGCGACAGCAATTTCATCATTACCTATTGAAACATCACCTTTAATATCTACTGACCCGCCTTACTATGACAATATTTGCTACGCGGATCTTTCCGATTTCTTTTATGTATGGCTTAGGCTATCTGCTGGCAGCATGTATCCTGAACTTTTTTCAACTTTGCTTACACCAAAATCCAATGAATTGATCGCGTCCACCTATCGGTTTAATGGTGACAGCGAGCAAGCAGGGAAATTCTTTGAAGACGGATTACGCAAAGCATTCTGCGAGTTTGTGAAATTACAAGACTCTACTTTTCCAATAACAGTATATTATGCTTTTAAGCAGAGTGAAGATGACGAAAACGAAGGAGAAATTTCTGTTGCGTCAACTGGCTGGGAAACCATGCTGGAAGGTCTTGTTAATACTGGCTATTCGATAACAGGCACTTGGCCAACCAGATCAGAACTCGATACAAGAAACGTTGGTCGGGATGCAAACGCTCTTGCCTCTTCAATAGTTTTAGTGTGCCGTCCTCGTATACGAGGTGCAATATCAACTTCCCGCCGCGAATTTCTCTCCGCGCTCAAAAAAGAACTCGCCCCCGCCCTGCACCAATTGCAACAAGGCAGCATTGCCCCCGTTGATCTGGCGCAAGCCGCCATCGGGCCGGGCATGGCGGTTTTCTCGCGTTACAATGCGGTGCTCGAAGCGGATGGCACACCCATGCGCGTGCGAACTGCCTTGGCGCTGATCAACCAGGCGCTGGATGAATACCTCACCGAACAGGAAGGCGAGTACGACAGCGACACGCGCTGGGCGCTGGCCTGGTTCGAGCAGTTCGGCCACAACGAAGCATCCTACGGCGTGGCCGAAACCCTGAGCACGGCCAAGAATACCAGCGTGGAGGGCCTGGCCGAGGCCGGCATCCTCGCAGCGCGCGGCGGTAAGGTGAGGCTCTTGCGGCGGGAGGAAATCGCCCTCACACCCGTCCCCTCTCCCAAAGGGAGAGGGGAGTCCTGGGACCCGCGCCAGGATAAACGCCTAACTGCCTGGGAATCGGTGCAGCATCTCATCTACGAGCTGGATAAGAATGGCGAGGAAGCGGCAGCCGCGCTATTGGCGCGGCTGGGTGGCATGGCTGAGACCGCCCGCGATCTGGCCTACCGTCTCTACACCGTCTGCGAGCGTAAGGGCTGGGCGCAGGATGCGCTGGCCTACAACATGCTGGCCGTCGCCTGGCCGCGGCTGAAGGAATTGGCGGCGCGGCAGGTGCAGAAACAGGAGAAACTGCTGTGACCCGCCACCGCCATCCATCCAGGGCGAAAATGAAGCCTGCCGTTGTCTCTTACCCATCTCCAGACGAGCGCAAGCGCATCGTAGCCCGCCGCGATGAGCTGACCAAGGCGCTGATCGAACTTGGCGCACAGGGCAAAGCACAAGATCAAGCTCAGATCAACAAACTGGCCGCCAAATATGGAGCGAAAGAGCTGCTGCTCATCACTGGCATTCTCCAACGCCAATTCCAACGCAGTGATTTTCTGGTTGACGAGCCGGCGGTCTATCGCCATTACCGCCTCGGCTTCGCCCGCTTCGGCGGGGCACGCCGCTTGCTCGCGAAGGACGAGCATGAGCAACTGAATTACGAACGCGCCCTGCTGTATGGGAGGCGCGAATTCCAATCCCGATTGCCGCTCGCGCCCTCGTTGCGCGAGACAGAGCTGGGCGACCTGTTGTTAATGGATTGGCAGTTCTGGGAGGATATCACCCCGCCGGCCATCCCGCCGCGCCCGGCAGATTACCCGCCGCTGGCATCCCACCTGCGGCCAGTTTCCGCGCTCCTGGCCTGGGGTTGGGAGCTCGACCTGCCGCGCGTCGAGCGCGAACATGCCGCCTGGCAGTCTTGCCAGCCTGAGCTGGAGCGCATGGTATTCGATGAAACCCTGCGCAATGGGTGGCCAGGCGAGCGTGCCAGTTGGGCGCCCTGGCACGCGCTACACCTGCTCGGCGCGCCGTACGCCAGCCAATGCGCCCGCCGGCTGGCAAAATTGTATGACCTTCCCAACGACTGGCTTTCCGATTGCCTGCCGAATGTTTGGGCGAAGATGGGCGCAGCCGCTGAAACCGCCCTTTGGGATATTTTGGATGACCCAGCATGCAAACCGGAAGCGCGCGGCCTGGCCGCGGCCGGGCTGCAAAAACTGATCCAGAAGCGCAGCATCGCGCGTCTGCCAGTCCTACAGGCCCTTGCCGAGCGCCTGCAGGCAGGCCGGACGGATAACGCCAGCGTCAACGCCTTCATTGTGTTCGTGTTGGATCGCCTCGATGCTGTCGAGGTCAAAGGCGCCATCCGCGCCGCCTTCGAGCAGGGGCGGGTGGATACGAGCATCATGGATGCGGGCGGCATTTCTTTCCTGGAAGATTGAGGTAGCTGTAGACAGTACGGCAAAGGAAGATATAATTTAGCCATGTCAATGACCGCGCTCGATCTGCCTGCTGAAGCCTTGAAGAAATATCACCCATTGGAAGCCATCCGCCGGCGAAAGAAAAAGAACGGCAGGGAACTCTCCAAACGCCGCAGACGTGCGAGTATCACCGCCCGTAAAGCCGCTAAACTCCTGCGAAACGAATTTGGCGCGCAGGAAGTCATCCTTTTCGGCTCGCTGGCGCGGCGCGGATGCTTTACACTTTTTTCCGATATTGACCTCGCCACGCGCGGCATCCCTTCGGACCATTTCTTCACAGCCGTTGATGCGGTTTTAGGCTTAAGCGTGGAATTCAAAATAGATCTTGCGGAACTTGAGACCTGTCCGCCCGCCATGCTTAAGAATATCGAAAATGACGGCAAACCATTATGAGCAATGAAGTCATAAGAGACCTCATCGAGCGCATCCATCAGGAATTGGGTGAAATCCGCCGCGTTCTGGAGCGCATCAACGAAGGCTGGGAACGCGCCAGCCGTTCCAATGACGATTATTACCTCGACGGTGTGGCGTTGAACTTGCACGGTTTCTATGCAGGCTTTAAACGAATCTTTGTCCGCATTGCTGAAACCATAGATGGCAACATGCCCCGCGGCGAAAATTGGCACCTACTCCTATTGCAGCAAATGGCGAAGGAAGTCCGAGGCATCCGCCCCGCCGTGATTTCAACCGAAGCGGCAGACATTCTAAATGAGCATCGCAGGTTTCGTCACATCGTTCGCAACGTATACACCTACAAACTGGATCCAGCCAGGATTGGAAACCTGGTTATGTCTGCTACAGAACTGTTTTCCCAATTGAACGCTGAGTTGCAAGCATTTGCGGCTTTCTTGGAGCAATAGATCATCATCCCAAAAGGGAGGCACTGAGGCAGGAGGACGGCATGGCAAAGAAAAACAACGAGCTCATCGGGCAGGGCCTCGAAATCCTGCGCAAGGGCCTCGCCGCGTATATCAAACGCCAGTTGAAAGCCGTATATAAAAACGAGTGGTGGAAGGACGGCGCCGAGCCGCATCTGCGCGGCTCGATCGGGCAGGAAGCCAAGGGGCGTAAACCCAGCAACGATGATGAGCGTTTTACCGCTTTAGATATCCAAGCACTGCTCACCATTCTCAACAATGTTTGGGGTGAGGCATTTCAAGCGGATCTCGGTCAGGCAGGGCGCAGTTACGTGAACGAGTTGCGTGATGTCCGCAACAAGTGGGCGCACCAGAATCCTTTCACTTTGGATGATACCCATCGCGCCTTCGATACGATGACCCGCCTGCTGGAGATGGTGGCAGCTCCGGAACGGGCCGAGACCGCCGAACTGGCGCGCCAGATCCGCCTCGAACTCAACGCCCAGGACAAAGCCTCCCAACCATCGCTGATCACCACCGCCAGCGGCGCGGCGGCCGCGCTCAAGCCCTGGCGCGAGGTGGTCACCCCGCATCCGGATGTCTCGGCCGGACGCTACCAGCAGGCTGAGTTTGCTGCTGACCTGTTCCAGGTGCTCAGCGGCCGCGCCTCGCCGGAATACGGCAAGCCCAAGGATTTCTTCCAGCGCACCTATTTTACCGAAGGCCTGACCCAATTGCTGTCGCGCGCCTGGTTGCGGCTCAGCGGCGCGGGCGGCGACCCGGTGGTCGAACTGCAGACCAATTTCGGGGGCGGCAAGACGCATTCCCTGCTGGCGCTTTATCATCTATTCGGCGGGCAGATCAAGATGAGTGAAATCCCGGGACTGGAGAAGGTCACCAGGCTCGTCAGCCCTGCCCTTCCAGGGTGCTTCGCGACCCCAGAAGCGCTGCCGGTTGCGAAGCGCGCTGTCCTGGCGTGCAATTCGCTGGCTGTGGATACTCCCTGGAAAAAACCAGATGGCACCGAGGTGCGCACGTTATGGGGGGAAATTGGCTGGCAATTGGGCGGCAAGACCGGCTATGCACTCGTCGCCGAAGCGGATCGCCAGAGCGTCAGTCCCGGCGTGGAGAAACTAACCCGCCTGTTCGAACAGTTCAGCCCGGCACTGGTGCTGGTCGATGAATGGGTGGTCTATGCCCGCCAGCTCATCGGGAAGGAGGGCTTGCCCGGCGGAACCTTCGATGTTGCCATGTCTTTCGTCCAGGCGCTCACCGAGGCGGCCAAGGCGGCCGGGAATACGCTGGTGGTTGCGGCCATTCCGGCCTCGGATGCCGAGGTCGGCGGCGAGAACGGGCGCATCGCCCTGGAACGCATCCGCAATGTCTTCGGGCGGCTGGAGGCCATCTGGAAGCCGGCCACCGCCGGCGAAGCCTTCGAGATCGTGCGCCGCCGCCTGTTCGAGCCGCTCTCGGAAAAGGCTGTCATGGACCGCAATGCCGTTTGCCGCGCCTTCGTGGAGATGTACCGCGAGAACCGCGGCGACTTCCCGCCTGAATGTCGTGAGGCTGATTATGAAGAGCGGTTGTGTACTGCCTATCCCATTCATCCCGAGCTTTTCGACCGGCTGTACCAGGACTGGTCCACCCTGGAACGCTTCCAACTGACGCGCGGCGTGCTGCGCCTGATGGCGGCGATCATCTACGAACTGTGGGTGCGCGGCGATAGGTCGCTGCTCATCCTGCCCTCCAATCTGCCGTTAGATAGCCAGTCGGTGCGCACCGAGTTCACCCGTCACCTTCCCGATGGCTGGTCGGGGGTCTTGGACAAGGATGTTGACGGCGTCTCCAGCCATCCGTTTGCGCTTGACGCCGGCGCTCATAACCTGGGGCGATATTCCGCCTGCCGGCGCGTGGCGCGCACGGTCTTCATTGGTAGCGCCCCTTCAACTGCCGCCCAGCGCGTGCGCGGGTTAGAGGAGGTGCGCGTCAAATTGGGCTGCGCCCAGCCCGGCGAAACGATTGCCACCTTCGGCGATGCCCTGCGCCGCCTTTCTGAGCAGTTGACCTACTTGTACTCGGATGGTTCGCGTTACTGGTTCGATACCCGCCCGACAGTCACCCGCATCGCCTCCGATCGCGCCGCCCAATACGAACGCAAACCTGAGCTTGTGGAAGACGAGATCATCCGCCGCGTGCGTGAGGCGGTCAAGCGCGAGCGCGGCGACTTCTACGCGGTTCACGCCATCCCGGCGGATAGCAGCGAGGTTCCCGACGAGACCGCCTGCCGGCTGGTCATCCTTGGCCCCAAGCAACCCCATCGCGGGCGAGGCGGTGCGCAGGTCTCCGCGGCCCAAACTGCCGCCCAAGAGATGCTCGAACGACGCGGCAACAGCCCGCGCCTCTACCGGAACATGCTCATTTTCCTTGCGCCTGACTCTGATCGCTTACCCGAGTTGGAGCAGACTGTCCGCAGTTGGCTGGCGTGGACATCCATCAAGCAGGACGAAGAACAACTTGATTTGAACGTGACCACGAAGCGCCAGGTGGACAACCAGATCAAGACCAACGAAGATACCATCGTGCAGCGCCTGAATGAGACTTTCTGCCATCTGCTTATCCCGGCTCAGGAAGGCACCGGCAAAGTGGCGTGGTCAACCAGCCGCTTGCAGGGCGAAGAGCTGGTCAAACGCGCCTCGCGGAAACTGGTCAGCGACCAGCAGATGATCATCGCCTGGTCGCCTGCCTTGCTGCGCATGGACCTCGACAAGTGGCTCTGGAAGGACGCCCCGCACTTGAGCGTCAAGCAATTGTGGGAATACCTGGCGCAATACCTATACCTCTCACGTTTGCGCGATGAGCATGTGTTGATTGCCGCCATCCGGGATGGGGTTGGGTCGCTCACCTGGAAGGACTTCTTCGCATATGCGGCTGCCGTTCGGGAGGATGGGCATTACGTTGGCCTGACGGCCGGCGCTTTCCCCGCTGTAACGCTGGATGCCGCCAGCCTGCTGGTCAAACCGCAATTCGCCCAAAAGCAGCGCGACGAGGAAACTACCATCCAACCTGAATTCGCTCCTGACGCCCGACCAGCCAGCGGAGCGGTGAGTGAGGCTAGCGCGGGTATTGCCCCATTGCCAGGATTGGATGTCACCTCCGCACGCCCTTTACGTCGTTTCCATGGCACGGTCGAATTGGATGCCACCCGTGTAGGTCGGGATGCAGGCCGGATCGCGGATGAAGTTTTGGCGCATCTGACCAGCCTGGTCGGCGCAAAGGCGAAGATCACCCTGGAAATCGAGGTCGAGGCCCCCAACGGCGTTCCCGAAGAGCGCGTGCGGATTGTTTCGGAGAATTGCAATACGTTAAAGTTCAAAGGGCATGGGTTTGAAGAAGGCTTATAGTTCGTTGAAAAGACTTCCGAAGTCTGGCAGACTTCGGAAGTCTGGGGCAATTCATAGGACTATCCTGGCGCGGTGGGGGAATTTCAACTACTCCCCTGGCAAGGTATCCAACAGCCTTTCTAATATTGTCAAATCCCCCGCGGCCTGCTTGCAGAGGGCGTTGACTGTGCGGTAGCCATGAAGCTGGGCCAGGCGGGCCAGGCGAGGGATCAAGGTGTTGACATGCGCCTGGTTGACAGCGAGCACGGGTTCCAGCCCATGCAAGCACTTGGCTTCGAAGGCGGTCACGCCCTGCGCGAGCAGATCGATTGACTCCAGGATTGGGAAGACCATGCTGGATTCCCAGACATTCAAGTCCAGCTCGCCATGATCCAGGCCGGCCAAACACATGGCATTATTGCCGATGACACGGTAACAGACCTGCATCAGGAACTCGGGGATGACCGGGTTGACCTTTCCAGGCATGATGGAAGAGCCCGGCTGGACAGGCGGGAGGCGGACCTCCCCCAGACCAGCCTGCGGGCCGGAGCTGAGCAGCCGGAGGTCCTGGGCAATTTTGACCAGGCTGCGGGCGAGGAGGTCGAGGGCGGAGGAGACCGCGCCAAGCGCATCCGGGTTTTGGGCGGCATCGAATAAATCCTGCGAGCGGCGGTAGGCAGTGTCGCCGGTAACCCGGCAGAGATTGGCGATCACCGCGTTGAAGTATGCAGGCGGCACGTCCTGGCTGCGGCCACAGATCGTGCCTCCCAGGTTGACCTCGTGGAGGGCAGCGACTTCGGCGCCAACTCGGCGCGTCTGCCGCGTGAGCATCCTGGCGATCCCACCAAAGTAATCCCCAAAGCGAACGGGGACGGCATCCTGCAGGCAGGTGCGGGCAAGACGTACCTGGTTGCGGTATGTCCGGCTGAGCTGTTTATAGGTCTGCGCAAGTTTTTCCAGAGCTGCCTTCAAGGCGGGCCAGGCCAGGAGGACGGCGATGTGGCAGGCAGTGGGATAGACATCGTTGGTGGATTGGTGCAGGTTGACATGGTCGTTCGGGTGGACGAGAAGATACTGGCCGCGCCTGCCGCCCAGCTCTGCCTCGGCCAGGTTCGCCAGCACTTCGTTGACATTCATGTTGGCAGAGGTGCCGCCGCCGCCGTGCAGGTAATGGATGGGAAAATGCCCGCTCCACCCATCTGCAAGCAAACCATCGATGCTTTTCAAAATGGCCTGGGAGATGGAAGGTGGAAGGAAGCCATTCTCAGCATTGGTGATCAGCGCGGCTTTCTTCACCAGCAAGAGCGCCTGCACAAGGGTCGGGAATTGTTCCAGGGTAGGCTGGCGGCCGGCGGGAAAGTTCTGGATGGCGCGCTGGGTCTGGGCGCCATATAGCGCTTGGGCGGGAACCGCGACTTCACCCAAGAGGTCGGATTCGATACGGACGGGTGTCTTGCTTACGTTTTCCATACCTTCTCAAAGACCCGCAGGAAATTCCCGCCGAGGAGGGCGAGAATATCCCCTTCAACCCAGCCGCGGGCGAGCAAGCGCTCGGTGATGCGCGGCAACTTATCCATCGATTCAAGCCCAAGCGGCGCAAACTGCAAGCCATAGAAATCCGAGCCCAAGCCCACGTGCCTGACGCCCATGATGCTGCCCAGTTCTTCGATGCTGGCGATGACCTCATCCAGATCCTGTTGCCCGAAGAAAATGCAACCGGCGACACCATCCTTCTGCGCCAGCGCCTGCAAGCGCTTACGGCTGTCGGGGGATTGAAAATCCTTATACGGCGGGGTCTCGCCGCGCATCAGGCTGAAGGAGAACGGGCTGAGGTGGGAGTGGATGACGGGCTGCTCTGAAAGCTCGAGGATCTCCCAGAAGGCGGCAGCGTTGGTGTGAGCCAGGTCGACTACGATGCCCAACTCATTGAGCCTGCGGATGGCGAGGCGGCCGAGGTGGGTCAGACCGCCGGTCTGCACATCCCCCTGAGGGCCATCGGCAAAAGCATTGCGGCGGTTATGGGTCAGGCTGGCGATGCGCAATCCCAACTGGTAGAAGAGGTCCAGGAAGCGGATCTCGTTGCCAAGGGGTTCCAGACCCTCAAAGGAAAGCACCCCTCCGGCTTTGCCTTGTTCCTTGATGCGGCGGATATCCGCGACGGTGCGAACGACTTCAAATTGGGGATGTTCCCGGGCTTCTTGAAGCAGCCACCAGGTCATCTCCAAGGCACGCTGCAGGGCGCGATCCAGTTGCTTATCCTCCAGGTAGATGGCGCAAACCTGGAGGGTGAGACCTCCCGCCAGCATCTGGGGCAGGCTGTAGAGCCCGGAGGCGCCGAAATACTCTGTATGGCGGTTGGCACCGAAGGCAGAGGTGGGGGGCGAAAACGCTGCGAAGGTGGTGCGAGGCGGCGGGGACCAGGTGAGAGGATCAGGCAGTTGCAGCCAGTCGCCAAAGCGGGTCACCCCGTCGGCGAGGGCCATCAGGATATCCGAGTGTGAATCGATAACGATCGCCTGCTTGTGAAGCTCGGCTGCATGGGAGGAATTGTTTATTGTGCCCATAAGTCAGTACTCAAGTATTTTGAACCAGAATCGGTTCAAGTACTCCAGCTTGGCCAGGATACCTCCGTCGAGACAAAGACCAAAGCGGCCCAGTTCCACCAGCGGCGTTTCACCGATCACATCCACAACGGACGGATGAATATGCATCTTTGCGTATCCGGAAGAAATCAATTGTTCGGCCAGCCAAAGATGCGATTCAGACCGGTGAGGTAGCTGCCATGGGCATCGATGGTGACTTCTTCAGGCGCGGTCACTTTGACATCCGGCAGGGCAGCCATGCGGGCGGCCGTGCCTTCGTAATGGTACTTGATGCGCCAGACGGCCTTTTCGGGCGGCAAGAGGGGTTGAGTCTGGATATTCAGCAGGGCATTCCTGACCGCCTCTGCGATCATCACCCGGGCGCGCTGAGGGGCGATGCATTGTCCTGATTCATAAGCATAGCCACGCTTGACCGCCACGGTCGTCACGCCTGGGATCAGGGCGCTGGCCTCGTTACAGACCGCCGTGTCACCGGTGACCGCGGCGACCGGTGTGCCGTATGCCCCCAGCATACGACCAAAAACTTCGACTTCGCCAACCGGCCGGTCGTTGAGATAGACATCCATGCCCCCGGCGATGGTATGGCACAGGATGCCATCCGGTGTGCCCCAGCGGGCATGCTGGCCGACCATGACCATGGCATCGTAGTGCATCTCCAGCCAGGGCTGCGCGGGTCCGTAATGATGGGAGACCCACTCGCAATGGGGATCGAGCAGCTCGGGGATGACGTGGTTGACGCCCATAATGTCATGGCCGCCGTGGGCTTCGCGCACCACAATGCAGGTCGCCCCGGCAGCCACTGCGCCGCGCGCGGCAGCATTGATATCCTCGGTATACAGCCGCCGGCCTTCGGCATAGAGCATCTGTTCGGGCATGATCTGGGCGGCGACGGTTACGCCGCTGACGCCTTCGAGGTCGGTCCAGAGTAAAACGTTCATGAGAAGCCTCCTTGCCTTTCAAATTGTACCTGTTGTTAATGTCAGGAGGGGGTTGTCTAAAAAGTCATGCTGAGCGTTAGGTCTATTATGATCGAGAAAATGCAACATGCGGGACATAAAGTCCCGGATGGTTTCCGGCCGGGTCCAGACATGGGCTTCGTTCGGGTAAGCCATGTATGCAAACGATTTGCCCAGTTTCATGAGGGCGGTGACGTACATTTCCGAAAAAACGATCGGCACATTGAAATCCTTCGTTCCGTGAAGGATGAGCAAGTCCCCTTCCAGGTGGTTGGCGCTGTAGAGCGGGCTTGCCAAGAGGAGGGGATTGGGAACCATATCGGGAGTGCCAAAACGGAGATTGGCATAAGGGGAGCCAGCGGCATAGGCATTCCATTCAGTGACAGGCGCCATGCTGATGCCGGCGGCAAAGACACCCGGTGAGCGCTGCATGGTTTGCAGCACCATGTAACCGCCATAGGAGTAACCGAAGAGGGCGATCTTGCGCGGATCCACCCAGCCGAGTCCAGCCAGGAAGGAGGCGCCGGCCACCAGGTCATCGGATTGCTTGCGGCCCCCCTCGCGATATTGTCCCTTTGAATAGGCATCCCCATAGCCCTCGCTGCCACGGGGATCAACGATCAGGACAACATACCCGGACTGGGTCAGGTAGTTGAACAGCAGGTTCTTCGGTCCAAAATCCCAACCCAACTGCGCTTCCATGTCCCAGGCGCCGTAGGCAAAGACCAAGGCCGGATTCTGCCGGGTGCGATCCAACGTTGGCGCGGTAAGGAGCGCGGCGCGCAGATCGAGTCCATCAGCGGCAGGAAAGTGGACAGGTTCAATGCTCATCGCAAAATCCTCCCCCACTCCTTCTGGCAGGGAAGAAAAGGCCGACCGCACTTGGCGAGGTGATAACACGTCCACGATCTTCAATTCGGGTACCTGCCGTGAACCGCTCTGGACAAAAGCGATCTGCCTGCCATTGGGAGACCACTCCAGGTTCACCTGGCGTAAATACCAGCCACCGGTCACAAGACCTTCGGTCACGAGGGCGCGGGGATCGCTCCCATCCGCATTCACCACCCAGAGGGACCTGGACTGAAGGTTCTCCTGGCTATTGACATAGGCCAGAAGAGAATCGTCTGGAGACCAGCCGCACCAATAGGTCTCATAATTCCCTGAGGTGATCTGCTGAATGCGGCCGTCATCAATTGAGGCAACATAGAGATGCCTCCAGCCGGAACGATTGGAGAGGAAAGCCAGCTTGCGGCCATCATGCGACCAGGCGACATCAAAGCCGGCATGGATCGAGTGATCCACCCATTTATCATCCTTGTCCTCCCATAGAAGGAATTCCTTGTGATCAGCCAAAGAGTAAACGGACAACGCCTTGCGGCAATAATCATTGCTCAAACGGGCAATGGCGAGACGGCGGCTATCGGGCGCCCAGGTCAGGGTGTTCAAAGCCCATCGATCCTCGGCAGGCAGGACGTCAGTCACCGCACCGGCGAGATCCACGATGCGGACCAGGGCGCCTTGCTGCGTAGGAGAAACATAGGCGAGGCGGGAACTATCCGGCGACCACTGCGGCCATTGCTGCAAGCGGCCAAATAACTGTCCGTCGGCTGTCAGCAACCCCTCACCGGTTGTCAGGCGATGGGGTTCACCCTGCGGGAGCGGCTGAACCCACAGGTCGCCTTCGCGGAGGAAGGAGACCAATTGCAGGTCAGGGGAAAGCTGGGCGAGTTCGGCATCCTCAGGGAGGGAGAAGGCTGGGGCGGCCTCTTCTTTTCCAGAACCATCCACACGGTGATAGCCGCGGCCGGTCTTGACGAGGAGCTGCTGGCCTCCCGGCAGCCAGCGGATCTGCGGGAGTTCGCGGTAGAGGCGGAAGGGGGGAATGTCCCCGAACACAAGACGGTCTGTGGATGTCTCCAGGGAATAGAGCCGCAAATCGCTGCCTGTCGGGCCGCTGGTCTGGTACGCCAGGGACCTGCCATCCGGCGACCAGCGCATCCCGGAGGGCATTTTCAGGTTGAAGTGGAGTTCGAGGTGGTTCATATCGGAGGGTGGACAAAGTGGTATTATTCAGGTATACTACCAGTATACCACATTCTTCCCCATAACCTTGGAAATAGAAGGAGCAGAAGACATGAAAACCAAGATCAAGTTCGCAGAAAAGCTCGGCTATCTGTTCAACGGCATGACCATGTCCATCCTGGGATATGTCACCGGCATCTACTTGCTGTACTACTTCACAGACATCTTTGGCCTGGCCGCGGGTGTGGCCGGCACCGTGCTCCTGGCAGGGCGCATCTGGGATGGGGTGAATGATGTCATCACAGGCTTTGTGGTTGATAACGCACACTCCAAGCACGGCAAGCTGCGCCCCTACCTGCTCTGGTTTGCCGTTCCCACCGCGCTGGTTTTTTGGATCATGTTTGCCAATCCACAACTCAGCCCGACTATGAAGGTGGTGTACGCCTTTGTCACCTATTTCATTTATGATGGCCTGTTCACTTTCGCGGCGGTGTCCGGCAACCTGATCATGCGGGCGACGGACGAGAGCAAGGGGCGCGTGGCCCTGACGCTCTTCAGCGCGGCGGGAAACTCCATCACGAATCTGGCCCTGCCCATCCTGTTCTACCCGGTGGCCGTGGCGCTGGGCAGGGGCGATTTTGCAAAGGGCTTTTCGCCGATGGTGGCCGTCCTGGCAGTCCTGGTCGCGGTATTCCTGACCTTCCAGTTCTTCACCTCGAAAGAGCGGGTGGCGCCTGCAGATGAGAAGCTGGCGTTGGAAAAAGTATCCATCCGTGAAGCCCTCTCCATCCTGTTTTCCAACCGCCCGTGGATCATCGCCCAACTGTCCAGCTTCGCGAGCGGGCTGGCGTTGTACTTTGTAACCTCCATCCTGCCGTACTATCTGAAGTATATCCTCAAGAACGAAGGGGGCATGATGGCCCTGATGCTCCCCTTTGCAGCCGCGCAGATCCTATTCTATTTCGTCATTCCGGTGATTGCAAAGAAGATGGGCAAACGCAATGCCCTGCTGGCCGCCCTGGGCCTGGCGATCCTCAGCCGGTTGATGCTCATACCTGCCCCGACCAACATGATCGTGCTGATGGTCACCTCGGCCCTGCTGGGAATTGCCATCGCCTTCACCAACCTGTATGCGCCGATGATCGCAGATACGGTCGATTATGGAGAGTGGAAGCGCGGCAAGCGTCTGGAGGGCATGACCGCCGCGCTGGGAGGCTTTTTCATCAAGCTTGCCATGGCGGGGGCAGCCGGCGCAATCGGCTGGGTGCTGCAAACCCAGGGATATGACGCCTCGCTGGCTTCACAGCCTGATAACGCCATCAACGCCATTTTCAATATCATCCTCTATATGCCGATTGTGGTGTTTGGGATCTCTGCTGCCATACTGTTCTTCTATAACCTGGATAAACAACTTCCCCAGATGCACATTGAGATGGAACAGCGACGCATCCAGTCCGCTCCCCCCAACCAGGGATAATCCATGGAATCTGGCTCGGCGTTCCCGACAGCACGCGCACCGGCCGCGCGGAATAATACCCTTGCAGAGCAAGTGTATCTGCAAATTAAAACCGCCATCCTGACATGCAAGCTGATGCCCGGGCAAATGGTCTACGAAAGCGAGATGATCCAGGCATACGGCGTGAGCAAGACCCCGATACGGGAAGCACTCAAACGGCTCACGCAGGAACGGCTGATCCAATCCATCCCGGGCACATGCTACCTGGTCACCCCCGTGACCGTGAAGGATGTCGATGAGTTATGGGAAATGCGCGCCATCCTTGAGGAAGTTTCCGCGACGCGCGCGGCCAGCCAAGCCACTGAATTGCAAGTGCAGGAATTGGAAGCGAAGGTGGGCGAAATTTTCCCAATCCGTACAATCGACGACCTGGTGCACTGGTATGACCTGAACACGGCATTTCACCTGGCACTGGCGGAGATTACCCGCAATTCACGCCTGGTGACCACCTTGCGAAGCGTCCTCAATGAGATCAGCCGCTTCCTGCTCCTGGACCCGGAAATGCCTGCCGACACCAGCGCCTGGATCCACCAGCACCAGCGCATTGTGGATGCACTGAAAAAGCGGGATGGCGCGCTTGCCATTGCTGTCACCCTGGAAGACATGCGAGCCTCCCAGCCACGCATCGAAAAGGCGATCTTTTCACCAGACCGGTAGGTGGCTTTGCAGCACAGCCCAGGATCACCGAAGAAAGAAGTTTGCATCCTCTACACAGGTGGGACGATCGGTATGCAGCCGAAGTCTGGCGGTCTGGCGCCGGTAAGCGGATACTTCGAAGAACAACTGACCAGCCTGCTGCGGCGGGCTGGTCGTTCTTTGCCAAGCTGTGAAGTTCACAGTTGGCAGCCGCTGCTAGATTCTGTCAATATTTTCCCTGCGGATTGGCTGAGCATGGCAGCATGGATCGCGGGCAATGCGCCGCGTTACAGTGGATTTGTCATCGTGCATGGAACGGATACGATGGCTTACACGGCTTCTGCTTTGACTTTCCTGCTGCGAAGCCTTGGCAGGCCGGTCATCCTCACCGGCTCGATGCTCCCACTGGGGCAGGCTGAAAGCGATGCCTTGCCGAACCTGGTAGGCGCATTGAACAGCGCGGCAGATGGCAGGATCGGGGAAGTTTGCATCTACTTTGGGGGAAAGCTATTGCGCGGCTGCCGCAGCACCAAGGTGAGCGCCTGGCGAAAGGATGCCTTTGCTTCGCCGAATGCTCCATGCCTGGGAGAGGGCTTCCCCCGCCCTCGCCTGCACACGATGCAGTTGTTGGCAATACCAACAACTCCCATAGAACTCACAATCCCATCCAAACCGGCTGCGGTCGGGCTGCTGAAGGTTTTCCCCGGCATGAACGCGGCCATCCTGGAAGAGGCCCTCTCGCCTGATCTTCAAGGGTTAGTCCTGGAAACATACGGGATGGGGAGCATCCCTGAAAACATCCCAGACTTCACCAAAACCCTACATCAAGCTGTAGAGCGAGGCTGCATCGTGGTGAGTGTATCCCAGTGTCTTGAGAAAAGTATCGAGCCGGGGAAATATCAATCCGAAGCGGCTCTCACGCAAACCGGCGTGATCCCAGGTGGCGACATGACCCCCGAGGCCGCCTATACGAAGTTGTTCACGCTGTTGTCCATGTCTCTTTCCAATGAGACCGTTCGCCAGTTGATGCTACAGAACCTGTGCGGAGAATTGACTTCCGCTAAGTAAGGAGACATCATGCCCATCACCTACCCTCTCAGCCGGACCATCGAGCAAAAGGATGACTATCACGGCAGCATCCTTCCCGACCCCTACCGCTGGTTGGAAGATGTCGACTCGCCCGAAACACTGGATTGGATCAAGCGCCAGAATGAACTGACCTTCGGGTTCCTGGAGCAAATTCCCAGACGGGAAAGAATGCGCCAACGCCTGACCAAGCTCTGGGATTATCCCAAAGCCCAAGCGCCAGTGAAGCATGGCGGACGTTACTTCCAACTACGCAACACTGGACTGCAAAACCAGGATGTGCTTTATGTGTTCGACTGGCTGGATGCCGAAGCGCGCCTGCTGCTCGACCCCAACACGCTCTCCGAGGATGGGACAGTGGCGCTCAATAGTTGGGAAGCCAGCCCGGATGGCAAGTGGCTGGCCTATGCCACATCCACCAGCGGTTCAGACTGGCAGGTCTGGCATGTGCGCAACGTGGAAACCGGCGAGGATCTGTCCGAAAGCATCGAATGGAGCAAATTCAGCGAAGCAGCCTGGCTGCCGGATGCCAGCGGTTTCTTCTATGCGCGATACGATGCCCCAAAAGCCGGCGAGGAATTCGCGAATGCGAACTACTTCCAGAAGCTCTATTTTCACAAGCTCGGCACGCCCCAGGGCGCCGATCCACTCATTTACGAGCGCCCCGACGAGAAAGAGTGGGGTTTTGGAGCAAAGGTCAGCGAGGATGGCCGCTACTTGCTGCTCAACGTGTGGCAGGGCACGGATGTGCGCAACCGCATTTTCTTTCGCGACCTGCAAGGCGGCGAGGTCATCGAACTGATCCACGAACTCGAAGCTAGTTACATATTCGCCGGCAATGACGGCCCGATTTTCTATTTCCGCACCGATCTGGATGCCCCGCGCGGGCGCTTGATTGCGATCGATACGAGCAACCCCGGCAAAGCCAACTGGAAAACGCTCATCCCGCAGGACGAGGCGGTGATCGAGTCGGTCAAAATGGTCAACGATCAATTTGTGGCCTTGCTCAATCGGGATGCGCAACATGAAATCTGGCGCTTCGGCTTGGATGGCAAGCAACTTGGGGAAATCCCCCTGCCCACGCTGGGGACGGTATTCACCAATTTTGTTTATACGGTTAGTGGATCACGCAAGGATCGTGAACTATTCTTCGGTTTCACATCCTTTCTCTTCCCCCTGACCATCTACCGTTATGACTTCGCAGCGGATAGTTGCTCGGCCTTCTTTACGCCGCCGGTGGACTTCGATGTCTCCGGCTACGAAACCCGACAGGTTTTCCTGAAAAGTAAAGACGGCACCAAAATCCCGCTCTTCCTGACGCACAAAAAGGGGTTGGCGCTGGATGGGCAAAACCCCACCTTCCTGTATGGCTACGGCGGCTTCAATATTTCCATGATGCCTGATTTTGCCATCAGCCGCCTAGTCTGGTTGGAAATGGGCGGGGTGTACGCACAAGCCGTGCTGCGCGGCGGCGGGGAATATGGCGAGGAATGGCACCAGGCCGGGATGTTCCACAACAAACAAAATGTTTTCGATGACTTCATTGCCTGCGCCGAGTGGCTGATCGCCGAGAAAATCACATCCACGCCTAAACTAGCAATCAATGGCAGATCGAATGGCGGCCTGCTGGTCGGCGCCTGTATGACCCAGCGTCCTGACCTGTTTGGCGCTTGTCTGCCCGCCGTAGGTGTGATGGATATGCTCCGCTTTCACAAATTCACCATTGGCTGGGCATGGGTCAGCGACTACGGCTCTGCGGATGACCCCGAACAATTCAAAACGCTGATCAAGTATTCCCCCTTGCATAACATCAAAACGGGCACGAAATATCCGCCAACCTTGATCACTACTGCCGATCATGATGACCGTGTGGTACCCGGCCACTCATTCAAATTCGCTGCTGCGCTCCAGGCCGCCCAGACGGGCGAAGCTCCCGTGCTGATCCGCATCCAGACAAAAGCCGGGCATGGTTTTGGCAAGCCAACGGCCATCATCATCCAGGAAATGGCGGATATGTATGCTTTCCTGGCTTGGGCGCTGGGGTTAGGGTAAGGAGTATCCCTGTGGGTCGAGCCAAGATCCAGGTCAACGTGCATGTTCCCATGCGGGATGGGGTTCTGTTGGCTGCCAATGTGTACCTCCCTGACAAGCCCGGACCATTCCCCGTAATCCTCAACCGGACACCCTATGGGAAGGATAACGCTTTACGCTTTCAGCGTGGCCAACTGTTCGTGCAGTCGGGGTACGCGGTGGTGCAGATGGATGTGCGCGGGCGGGGGGATAGCCAGGGCATTTTCAATCCCAATTTCCAGGAGATCGAGGATGGTTACGACAGCCTGGAATGGTGCGGGACGCAGTCCTGGTCGAGCGGCGCGGTGGGTACATACGGCGGCTCTTACGAAGGTTGGACACAAATCTATCCGACCCGGCTGCAATCTCCTTACCATCACGCGGCGTTCTTGATGTGCACCCCATCCATGCACCCTTTCAAGGAAGGGCCGTATTGGTCAGGCGTGCCCAGCGCGATCATGGGAATGATGGCACTGTACATCGCGGGAAAAACGACCAAGGAATTCATCTCTGAATTGAGCTGGGAGGATTGGGTCAACGTGCGACCACTCAAGGACCTGGCCGCAGCCTTCGGGCTGGAGGATTCCTACTGGAAGGAACGGGCGCAACACCCCACTTTTGACGACTATTACCGCCGTCTCTGGTTCGAGGGGGTGACCGAGCGCACGCGCGTTCCCTGTTACCATGTCTCGGGTTGGTTCGACGATTCCCTGGGCGGCACCCTGGACCTCTTCCCCGCCATGGCGCACCGCCACCCCGACCCGAAAGTGCGGCGCGCCCAGAAACTGCTGATCGGGCCCTGGCCGCACCGCCTTTCAAATGACTCCAGCAAGCTGGGCGATTTCGATTACGGCGAGCATTCCAAGGTTCCCCTGCCGCGCGAGGCGATCCGTTGGTTCGATTACTGGCTCAAAGGAATAGACAACGGGATCATGGATGAAGCGCCTTGCCGGATGTTCCTGATGGGTGCCAGTCGCTGGATCGAAACGGATAGCTTTCCTGTCTCGGCTGCCCGCGAGCGATCTTTCTTCCTTGGAGCAACGCATGCGGCGAACGGACTGGAGGGAGGCGGCACGCTGGATGAAAAGATGTGCGGCGAACTGCCGGCCTCCACTTTCCAGTATGACCCGCTGCACCCGGCGCCAGCGCCTTTCTGGAAGGAAAACTTCCAGAGCGGCGCCAACGAGGATCTGCGGGCGATCCAAAGCCGTTCCGATGTCCTGGTGTTCACATCCTCCCCTTTGACGGAGCCGCTTAACGTCATCGGAAGAATAAAAGCTGAGCTTTATGTGCGTACTTCGGCCAAGGATACTGATTTCGTCGCCCGCCTCTCGGATGTCCATCCGGATGGATATGCCCAACGGCTGAACCATGGCATCCAGCGCCTGCGCTTCCGCAACGGCTATGAAAAGGCCGAACCGGTGGAACCGGATGAGGTGGTGCGGATCGAGATAGACCTCTGGGCGACCGGCCACCAGTTCCAACCCGGCCACTGCTTGCGGCTGGAGGTAACCTCGAGCGGATTCCCGGTCTGGGCGCCCAATTACAACACCGGCGAGGATATCTGGGAAGAAACCATACCGGTTATTGCAGAAAATACCGTCTACCATTCCGAAGAGCATCCCTCGCGGCTGATCTTAAGCGAAGTACCCGAACCAGGCTTTGCAGAACCCTGGGAGGAGGGGCGGTGGGTAGGAAGTTGATAAAAGCACTGACCGGATGGATAACAAAACACGCCCAATCAATTAATTCGTGTATAATCCCGCCTGGAGGCAAGAATGTCTCTTACAGATACAAAAAAACGGCTGGAAGGTGAATCCAGAATAGGTGACTTGACCCTGAGTGAATTCCGCACGCTGATGAATGCGCTGATCGACGAGCGTCTCTCAGCATGGATAGATCCTGACGCCGGCATGGAGCTGCACCCGGAAATCATCGAGCGGATCAAGCGCCAACGTGCTGAGTATGCGGCTGGCAAACGAGGAAAATCGTTGGAGGAATTAGCCGGCAAGTATGGCGTGAAACTATAACAGTATGTACCGCTTCGATTTCACGGCTGGCGCTGAAGATGATCTAGACCGCCTGGACCCGCCGACACGCACACGGATTTTGAAGCGCCTCAAATGGTTGGGGGAAAATGCCGAGATCATCCAGCATGAGGAACTGAGCGGGGAACTAAAAAAACACAGCCGCTGGCAGGCTGTGGAGGATGGCGGGGAATTGAGGATCATTCCGCTGGATGGGGAGAGGTTATAGAACCTGTGTGCGCTAGAGAGCGCACACTAATCTTTTGGGCGGAATCTCAAACTGCCAGCGGCGAAAGTTCGTACACAAGAGCCAGACTTTGGGCAGTTTTGAAATCCTTGCGCTGCAAGGCTTCGCGGACATCATCCAATTTCTCTGCGTCCTCCAGGGAAAGGTATTCACCAGCGACGCGAAGCAAGACAACACACTTGAGAATTTTTCCAGTGGGAATATAATGGCCGCACCGAGCCAAGGCGCGCCAAAGCCGACATGGCGATGAAGCCTGACCGGACAGGAGAAGAGAAATGGACTCTAAACAGACTCTCAGCCGACGCGATTTCCTGCGCCTTGCCATCGCAACGGGCAGTGCTGCGGTGTTGTCGCCGCTGCTGGATGCCTGCTCCAGGCTGACGCCACCCTTGCCAACCTCGGCGCCCACGCCAAGCTCCACGCCCACCGCCGAACTGCTGAGCGGCTTGCAGGGTCTCAACGTCGACGCCTTCTTCCAGGAAGCCTATCGCCGCTGGCTGGTGCGAGACCCTGAAACGCTGACCTCTCTCGGCCTGGCGGATCTCTACGGCGTAGGCGATGGGAATCTCACCGACATCTCCGATGCATTCATTCGAGAGACGCAAGCCCTCGAAAGCGGGACGCTTGGCCTGCTGCGCGCCAATGACCGTACCGCTTTCAGCGAGGGTCAAGCCGTCACGGCGGACATCTATGACTGGTTCCTCGACGACCTGGTGCGCGGCCATCCATTCATGTACAATGACTACCCCGTCAACCCGATCGTCACCAGCGTCCACTACAACCTGTATGCACTGTTCACCATCTACCAGCCGCTTAGCAACCTCCAGGATGCCAACGACTACATCTCACGGCTCTCGCAGGTCGGTAAAAAGATCGCGGACCTGATCGATGGTCTCAAGCGGCGCGAGGCGCTCGGCGTTATCCTGCCAGCGTTCATGATCCCTTACGTTCTGAGCGACATCAACACACTGGCGCAAGGAAGCCCAAAATCGAACGACTACACCACCTCGTTCGTCACCCGGCTCAAGGGCGTTTCCGAGAGTGAGCGTGCCGCGCTTGCAAGTCAAGTGGCGAGCCAGGTGGAGGCGACAGTGCAGCCGGCTTACCGTGAGCTAGCCAGCTTTTTAAGCGGCCAGCAAGCCAGAGGCGCGAACAAGATCGGCGTTTGGCAGTTCGCAGACGGAGAGGCGTATTACACCCAGTCACTGCGCAGGCAGACGACGACCGGGATGTCCGTCGAGGAAATCCACGAGCTGGGGAAAGAGAACGTGGAACGCATCCAGACTGAAATGCGGGCGTTGTTCGCGGCACTTGGCTACCCATCCAGCGAGAGCATCCCGAACTTGTACCAGCGCTTGACGACGGAGGGCGGTGTCTATCGTGGACAGGATGCGGTGGCGGCGTACGAGGCGGCGATCCGCGGCGCGGAGGCGATGTCACCGCAGGCGTTCAGCACGCTGCCGCGCGCCAAAGTGATGGTGGTTGGCGGCGAGCAGGGCGACTACTATATGCCCGCGGCATACGACGGCTCGCGGCCAGGGCTGTTCTTCGCGCGCATCACAGGAGGCACACCCAAGTTTGGCGTGAAGTCGCTCGCCTATCATGAGACCGTTCCCGGCCACCATTTGCAGATCGCGCTGGCGCAGGAAACCCCGAATCTACCCGACTTGCGGCGCGGTATCTCGTTCAACGCTTACGCCGAGGGCTGGGCGCTGTATGCCGAGCGCCTGATGTGGGAACTGGGCGCATACGCGGACGATCCACAAGGCGACCTGGGGCGGTTGCGCATGGAAGCCTTCCGCGCAGCGCGGCTGGCCGTGGATACGGGCATTCACGCCATGCGCTGGGACTTCAATAAAGCCGTGGATTATCTCGTCCAGGCAACAGGCTATACCGTAGACTATGCGCAAGGGGAAATCACCCGCTATGCGGTCTGGCCAGGGCAGGCCACCTCGTATTACATTGGTTTCTTGAAAATACTGGAGCTGCGCCAAAAGGCGCAGGAGGCGCTGGGTGCCAAGTTCGACCTGAAAGCCTTCCATCAAATCGTGCTGGCGAACGGGGCAATGCCGCTGGCGATACTCGAGGATATTGTGGAGAGGTTTATCGAGGATGCGGCATAGGGCGAGGTGGATACTTTCGATTACCTTTTCATTAAACTATCGACAAATTCCCATCTTATTGTCGATGTGTAGTCATCATAATAAAAATCCTCAATATTGGGAAAGGTTGAATTCAAAAAATCCTTGGCCCTATCCTGCCCCAATACATAGGTGGTGACAGACTCAGCAAAATCCTCATGGCAATTGAAGTTTTTATCCGCCCCTTTTGCAGGGATATCCCCGTAATAATAGCCGAAGTTATTACAACCTCTTTGATGAAAGTCACCGCCAAAGCCTGAAAGTCCAAGTCGCACAACGATGCCTCGGAACCAACTCGTTCGACCCCCCGTCTCTTTTTCAAGTTTCTTTGAAAGCCCCCAGTGCTTGGCAGCATCCCAGGAATGTGCCAACTCATGCACTACAATCCAGTCGTTCCATCGGCCGTTCTGATTGAGCTTCACCACATTCCTATCAGCATTGCCGCCATTACCACCTAGATCGGCTTTGGCGAAGTTTACATCACCGAGTTCCTTCCTAAAGACCGCGCTACCTCCCATTGCATTTGCCAACTTGTAGGCTGCCTCCACAATTATGGTTATTTCTCGGTCGGTAAAGCCAATCCCAAATGTAATTCCCAAATCTTGCTGGATACACTGAACATCTGATGGTTTGCAAGGATCGTTTCCTGAGGGGGCTGATCTCTTGACCGGGTTATTACTTGTTTGTGTAAGCATATCTACTGAACGCCAAATTGTGATTGCTCTGCTAGAGCGTGTGCGCCAGACCGTATGCCAGATTGTGTTTGCGACAGTAGGCCGGTAAAGCACGAAGCGTTTGTTCTGTGATCTCAGAGGGGATGCGATCCAGAGGAATGGCGCAGAGGCGCAGGGCGGTCTCGAGACGATGCACATCATGACCCTGCCGCTGAGCCATTAAAAGGATGCCCGGCCCGACCAAATCGCCATGCGGCCAGCCTGGACCGGTAAAATTCTCGGCGCAATAGGCAAAGTAATGCTCGCTGCCTTCCTCCGGGCGAGCGTGGCCCAACTGGTTGCAGAGCTGCACTTCCATCGCCAGGCAATCGTAGAGGGTCTTCAGTCCATCCCGGTCACCCCGCCCGGCAGCTTGCGCGCAATCCAGCACCGCTTGCAAGATACTTTTGGCGTTATCGTACGCCCAAGGGATGAATTCCATCCCCGGCGGGTTCATGCCATGCTCGTGAGCAAACTTCCAATCCCAACTTCCGGTGGCAATCGACATCACGTCCGTTATCCCCGCAGCGCGGAGCGAGGCCGGGGCTGCAGCGATGATGTCCAGATCGAGGATAAGATCTTCGGGAACTTTAGTCTCGATATAATAGACACACCCAGCGCGGCGGATACCGGAGGCGGCGGTGAGGAAGGCGTCCACGGAAAGCGCGGTGGGCAGGACAGTGAGGGGCAGCCCCAGTTTATGGGCGATGTACTTTCCGGCATCGGCAGTCAGGCCGCCGCCGACGGCATAGACAACACCCGGCTGCTGACAATACTCCGAAGGCAAAGCGTCCCAATGGCTGGTGGTGGCTTCTTGAACACAGCGCATGGCGACAATATTCAAGGAGGCCAGTTGCTTTTCAACTGCGTTCCAGGCAGGAAGAGAGGTAACCAACAGCACCGGTCGCCGTTCCTCGAGCGCGGAAAACGGCATGAGGTGAGTTTTGGGAAGGTTGGGAATTTGTCGCATAACGATCCCCAGGTTTCACGGATTGAAAGCGTGGCGCGCAGGCGCAGGCGCCGTGTTTTCCAACGGCTCCGCCATCCTCTGGAAAAGCGGCTCCAAGTCGCCAAAGCGTTCCATGCGGAAGGCCTCTGCGAGACATGCATCCGTATTCCAGCCTGCGGCTTGCGCCAGTCCCTTGGCCTGTTCCTGTAGAAACATGCCCACGAGCGGTTTCAGGTCGCCATCCTTCGAGGCCTGCAACCACGGCACCTGTTTACCCCAGGTTTTCAATTGAAGCTGGTATTGGTTAATGGTGTTGCGCATCATCTCGCGGTGGGCGCAGACCGCATTGATCTTGCGTTCGATGGTGCCTGCCACTTCTTCGTAATGGGTCACCTTTGGCAATTGCCGGGCGAAGTACCAGCGCTCACAAACAGAAAACGGTTCCAGCCCCTCGGCAAAATGCTCGGGATAATGCTTGTCGAAACAAGAGACCCAGAAGGCCTCATCCACCGCCTGCGCGACGCGGACATGATCCTGGTTGTTCTCGTACAGTCCAAACGGGTCGAAAGTGAAGACCGCATACGGCCGGTGCTTGCGGAACAGGTAAACGATGGGCGCGCGCAATTTGCCCAGCGGGACATCGGCAAGTACATCCGTCTCGAAGCCCAACTCCACGACTTCGCGCACGCCCAGGATGGCAGCGGCATCATGGAGCTCCTGCGTGTTCTGGGCAATGGTCTGCTCGACGGTCAGGCCGACCGAATCCTTGCGGTCATCGGTGACGCGCACAAGAATAATATGCCAGCCTTGATCGGCGAACTTGGCGAGGGTCGCGCCACAAAAGGCAGCGGCGTCATCGGCGTGCGGGCTGATCACCATGGCAGTAGTCATCTTCACCTCATAGGAAAACGGTTGGGCGAACATGGGCAAGTTTAGATGAAGGCTGGGGAAAAGTCAACAGTCATTCGTGGAGGCGTGGAGGGAGGAGCGTGGAGGGTGGAGCGAGGAGGGAGTTCCCCAAACATGCTACAATCAAGGCATTGACGAATAGCTATTTGTGTTGCGGAGGAGGATTCTTTCCATGAATGAATATCATATTGCAGTACTCCCAGGGGATGGGATTGGCAACGAGGTGATGCCAGAGGGGCTGAAAGTACTGGAAGCAGTGGCGGAAATTGGCGGGGGAATTCACTTCCAGTTCGAGCATTTCCCATGGGGTTGTGATTATTACTTGAAAAGCGGGCGGATGATGCCCCTCGATGGGCTGAAGATCCTGCAAGCGTTCGATGCCATCTACTTCGGCGCCGTCGGCTACCCCTCCGTCCCCGATCCGATATCTTTGCGCGGCTTGCGCTTGAATATCTGCCAGTCTTTCGAACAATATATCTGTCTGCGCCCTTCGCATCTGCTGCCCGGCGTGAAAAGCCCTCTGCGGGATAAAACCCCGGCTGACATCGATTTTGTTGTAGTTCGCGAGAACACCGAGGGCGAGTATAGCGGCGCAGGCGGGAGAAGTCATACCGGCCTGCCTGGTGAAGTTGCCACCCAGACCGCCGTGTTCACCCGAAAGGGGGTGGAACGTGTGATCCGCTACGCGTTCGATCTGGCACGCAGCAGGCGGCAGAAGCTGGCCAGTGTGTCCAAGTCAAACGCGCAGGAATATATCTTTGGCTTGTGGGATGAGATCACCGGACTGGTCGCCAAGGATTATCCAGATGTCGCCGTGGAGCGCGTGTTGGTGGATGCCATGGCCGCCCGGATGGTGCTGAAGCCCGAATCCCTGGATGTGATCGTCGGCTCGAACCTGCACGCAGATATCCTGACCGACCTGGGCGGCGCGATCTGCGGTTCGCTGGGGGTGGCGCCTTCCGGGAATATCAATCCAGAGAAAGACTATCCCTCGATGTTCGAGCCTACGCATGGCTCCGCGGTGGATATCTACGGCAAGGGAATAGCCAACCCGATCGCCATGATCTGGTCGGGAGCGATGATGCTCGAGCATCTGGGACAACAAGCCGCCGCGGATCGGATCGTACACGCCATCCAAACCACGACGGCTGGCGGAGTTCTGACACCAGACCTGGGTGGTAAAGCTTCCACTTCGCAGGTGGGGGACGCCATCGTCAGCGCCCTGCGCCAGGAGGCGGAGAGATCGCCGGCCTGAGCTGAGACCAAGAGCTATCGAATGCTCACGAACAAGATACCGAGTGTGATCAGCGCCACTCCGAGCCAATATCTCCCGCGAATCTTTTCCTTATATACCAAACTGGCACCGATGATGGTCACCGCGATCACCGCCAGGCCTTGCGTGACCGGGAAGGCAATCGAAACCGGCAGGTACTTCAGGGAAAAAGTGTAGGAAATAACGCCGATGAAACTGAATGTGCCGGCGATGATCTGCCATAACCCAAAGCGGGCAACGCCTTTAACCATCGCCGAGCGCTTATAAAAGATATTGGACAGCACGTTCATCGCTGTATGGCCAAGGATGAAGAAGACCGGGATGAGCTTGTCCATATTTATTCCTTTGCTACCGCGCTGGCGTCTGTGGTCGCTTTTTCCTCGATTATCTCAGTTGTTTCATTCTGCCTGAGGCTAAAGAGGACAATACCGGCGGTGATCAGGGCCACACCTGCCCAGTTGACCAACGAGATATCTTCGCGGAAAATGATCAAGCCAGCCACCACGGTCACGCCGATTACTTGCAGTCCCTGTGCGAGCGGGTAGGCAATATGCAGGGGAAGTTTCTTCATGGATAATGAATAGGAAACGACCCCGACTCCGGTCAACAGGTTGCCCACCACCTGCCAGAGGGCAAAGCCACCTGCACTGGCGCTATCGGCGGACAGTTTGATGAAGACATTTCCTGAAACGTTGAAGAGGGTGTTGCCCAAGATCAATAAATACGCCCACCACATATTTTCTCCTTTGATGAAATAGACACGACTTTCACAAAGTAGGAATGTTTATATCGGTATGTCACCCTGAGGAAGCGTTATTCCCTGCACCGACAGGAGGGCGGTGTGCGACCGAAGGGTCTCAGCAACCGTGGGGGAGATGCTTCCCTACGGGATGCTTCGCGATCGCTCCGCTCAGCATGACATAGGTGAAGATGTCAATCTACTTTGTGAAAATCCTGCTGAAATAGAACCGCGGGATTGAACTATGAGCTTTTTATCATTATAATCTATCTGACAAACTACGTCGGAGGAAGCATGGCACAGAAACACACGTCTTTCGTCGATCTACCGGCAACACGGGTGCCGGTTGTAGCTGAAGGAGATGTCGTTGTCGTTGGAGGCGGCAATGCCGGTTTTGTAGCCGCGGTGGCTGCTGCCCGGGCGGGTGCCAGAACGATCCTGGTGGAGCGCCAGGGTTACGTAGCAGGTGCACTTTCGGGGACCTATGCAACCACCCCGGGGCACTTCGGGGATTCGGATTTCAAACAAATCATTGGGGGAATTGGCTGGGAATTCGTCGAGCGCATGGAGAAAGCCGGCTACGCGCGGGTAAACCGCGACGTCTGGCAGGTGCAAATGTTGCCGGAAGTAAGCAAGGAGATCGCCTTGAACATGGTTCAAGAAGCCGGGGTCGAACTCTTCCTGCATTCCTGGGCCGGCGAGGTGGTGATGGATGGGAGGACATTGCGCGATGTGATCATCCAGACCAAATCAGGGCGCCTGGCGATCCGCGGGCGGGTATTTGTGGATGCCAGCGGAGACGCCGACCTGGCAGCCTGGGCAGGCGCTCCTTTCGAAGCATTGGAGCCCGATGCCCTTTGGCAAACGACCCTCGACCTGACGGTTGCCAATATCGATTACCAGAAGGTGCTGAATTGGGCGCAAGCGCATGAGGATTTGGTGGTTTGGATGGGCGGCGGCCCGGTTGAGAATGATCCAGAACTGGGTCCAATGATCAGCCTGATCGTGCTGAAACCGCAAGCAGAGCAGGATCCAAACGTATATACCGGGCCAGTGCCAACCATCAAGCTGATGCCCTACCATTCCGTCGGTCGGGTTCAGGGTTCTATCGAGATCGACCCGTTGGATGTCAAGAGCCTTTCCTGGGCGGAATGCGAGGCCCGGCGCAGGGGCATGCGGCATCTGGCATATTTAAAAGGACTGGTGCCGGGCTTTGAACATGCCTTCGTGGTGAGTGAATCACACCTGGGTGTACGCGAAAGCCGCCGCATCATTGGTGATTACGTGCTGACGATCGACGATCTGCGCTCCAATGCCCGTTTCCCGGATGTGGTTGCCTTGAATTGCCGTGCGCTCGACCGGCACATGAAGGGAGAAGTTTTCGAGCTTGATTTTCTCTCCGGCCACCACGATATCCCGCTGCGGGTGCTGATCCCGCAGAAAGTGGACAACCTGGTCGTCGCCGGGCGCTGCATTTCCTGCGACCACGAATCCCACGCCTCGCTGCGCGGCGCGGCCACCTGCCTGGCGACGGGGCATGCGGCCGGAGCGACTGCCAGCCTGGCAGCTCAAAGATCATTGGAAATACGAAATATCAACATTGAAGAGCTTCAACATCTTCTCGAAGAACAACAGGCGATTTTGAAGGTGGAATAGGATCCCAAGAATGGACATTTCCCGCTCCTCCTGGTTCCTGCTGGGCGTCCTGACGACCGCTGTGGTGGGTCTGCTACTTGCGCTATACCTGAGCGGAGCCATCCCAAGACCGTAGGCGACATCCGCCACATACCAACCCGCGAGATCACCCGTTACGCGATCTGGCCGAGGCAGGCGACCTGGTTTTACATCGGTTTCCTGGAAATCCTGGAACTGCGGTAATAAGCGAAGGAGGCGCTAGGCGCGAAGTTCGACCTGAAACCTTTCACCAGGCCGTGCTTGTCCACGGGGCGCCGCTGCCGCTTGAGATACTCGAGAAGATGGTGGAGAGGTTTATTTTGGATGAAGGATGAAAAAAATAAAAGTGAACCTAGAAGCTGAGTCGCAACCGATGCTGGTGGCTTCTACGCCGTAATCCCCATAAGCTCCCGCCGTTTGCCAGTTACTGCCCGCAGCGTACGGCAGTGGCTAGCTGCCGCAATCGTGATCAGGAAAAAGAGGCTTCGGCAACTCATCCCACAGGGAGGCTTCGCGATGTCGCCAAAACTGCCGACGGCGGCTTGCCCACTATGTTTCACACATGGGGTGCTGCGCGAAGGCCTTCTCGGCTAGAGGCAAGGAGCAGCGAGATTTTGGCAGGACCTGGGGGAGAGTCTTGCGTGCAGGGGGTTTTTATTGTATGCTTATCTCGTAAGCATCAAGGAGGTTTATTGTGCCGCGCATATTTGACAATATACAACAGCACCTTCTACCAGCGCTTCAGCAGACTATCCAGGCCTCGTACCGCGCGGATTTCTGTGTGGGGTATTTCAACCTGCGAGGTTGGAAACACTTGCAGGATCAAATTGACCTATGGACCGGTGGTGAAGAAAGCCGCTGCCGCCTACTGGTGGGAATGCAGAAGCTACCCCAAGATGAGCTGCGTGAGTTAATGAGTGTTTCGCAAGACGCGAAAGAGATCAGCAACGAGGTCGCTGACCGTATCCGCAAAAGACTGGCAGCCGATTTCCGCGAACAACTCACCATAGGTACCCCCACCAATGAAGATGAAATTGCTCTCCAGCGGCTGGCCGAGCAGATCAAGGCCGGCAAGGTGGTTGTCAAACTTTTTCTGCGCCACACCTTACATGCCAAACTCTACCTATTATTTCGCAATGATCAAGATGCCCCCCGCGTCGGGTATCTGGGAAGCAGCAATCTAACCCTGGCAGGACTCTCTGCCCAGGGTGAATTGAACGTGGACGTGGTTGATGCCGACGCCAGCCAGAAATTGGCTGACTGGTTCAACGATCGCTGGAATGACCATTTCTGCGTAGACATCTCGAAAGAACTGGTCCAGATTATCGGTGAATCGTGGGCACGCGAAGATTTGATACGGCCCTATTACATCTACTTGAAGATGGCCTACCATCTCTCACAGGAAGCTCGAACCGGCATTTCTGAATTCCGTATCCCTGGCGACTTGTACAATAAACTCCTTGAATTCCAGGCCGCGGCGGTCAAGATAGCCGCGCACCACATTCATAAACGTAACGGGGTTTTGATTGGTGATGTTGTTGGCATGGGAAAAACTCTGGTGGGCACAGCAGTCGTGCGTATCTTCGATGAAGACTTGGGCTTTGATACACTCATCATATGCCCAAAGAATCTAGTACCAATGTGGGAAGACTATCGGGATAAATATCGGCTGAGAGCAAAGGTTCTTTCGATAAGCCGGGTTATTCGCGAATTGAAATCGCTGCGACGTTACCGGCTGGTGTTGATTGACGAAAGCCATAATCTACGCAATCGTGAGGGTAAACGCTACGGGGCGATCAAAGACTATATCGAGAAGAATGAGAGCAAGGTCATCATGTTGACGGCCACGCCGTACAACAAAACTTACCTCGATCTTTCCAGCCAGTTGCGGCTGTTCGTTACGGAAGATGAACAATTACCCACAAAGCCTGACCACCTATTGCGAGAAATAGGTGAGGTGGAATTTATCCGCCGCCACCAGGCACCGTTACGCTCTATTGCCGCATTCGAGAAGAGCGAACATCCTGAAGACTGGCAAGAACTGATGCGCCTATACATGGTTCGGCGCACGCGTACCTTCATCAAAGCCAATTATGCCCAGACGGATGAGACGGGCCGAAAGTATTTGCTTTTTCCGGACAATCGGCGTTCGTACTTCCCGGATCGAATTCCAATAACGGTCAAGTTCAAATTGGATGAAAAGAATCCAGATGACCAGTACGTGCGAATGTTTGCGCCGGAGGTGGTGGATACGATTGGCCACCTTTACCTGCCTCGCTATGGCCTGGGGCAGGATGTTTACGTCAACGAAAAGATAGTGAAGTTATCGCCCAAAGAACAAAAGACCCTGCAAGACCTGTCACGCGCCGGCAAACGACTGATCGGCTTTTCGCGTACCAATCTATTCAAGCGCTTGGAGAGCAGCGGATATGTTTTCCTTCTTTCGATTGAACGGCATATTTTACGCAACCACGTCTTCTTACATGCTTTAAGAAACAATCTCCCTCTACCTATTGGTACACAGGACGCTGCCTTGCTAGATTCTCGCCTCACCGATGAAGATAAAGATGGGGATTTGGCTGATCTGTTCGACATCGAAAACACCGACCTCGACGAGGTGGAAGGGGAAACCGAAACCGCTACCTCAGGGCTGCGAACAGAGAAAGATTTCGTTCGGGAGTCAGAGAAGGTTTATCAGCTTTATTCCACCAAATTCCGCAAGCGCTTCAATTGGATCCGCTCGGAAGTTTTCCGACCAGCGCTAGTAAAACACCTGAGTGAAGATGCAAATGCTTTGATGGCTGTTCTCCAATGTTGCGGGGTTTGGAACCCGGAGAAGGATGCCAAACTTCAAGATCTATACAATCTGGTCAATAAAAAATATCCAAACACCAAGGTACTGGTTTTTACACAATTTGCCGATACTGTTCGCTATTTGGAAGAACAGCTCAAAGATCGCGGTGTGACGGCTTTGGCTGGCGCTACCGGCGACTCACCTGATCCCACTGACCTGGCCTGGCGTTTCAGCCCGGTCAGCAACGAGAAACAGGATTTAGTCAAACAAAAAGATGAATTACGCATATTAGTAGCAACGGATGTGCTCAGCGAAGGACAGAACCTGCAAGATTGTTGCGTGGTTGTCAATTACGATCTACCCTGGGCCATCATCCGCCTCATCCAGCGCGTCGGGCGCGTGGATCGCATCGGGCAGCAAGCGGAGAAGATTTACAGTCATACCTTCCTGCCAGCCGAGGGCGTCGAGCGTATCATCCGGCTGCGCGAGCGGCTGCGTAACCGGCTCAAGGAAAACGCCGAAGTGGTCGGCTCGGATGAGATGTTCTTTGAGGATGACCAGAACAACCAGGTCATTGTAGACCTTTACAACGAGAAAGCCGGCATTCTCGATGGTGAAGAAGATGAGACCGAAGTGGATTTAGCTTCCTACGCTTACCAGATCTGGAAAAATGCCACTGACGCCAACCCAAAACTACAGAAAATCATTCCCGACCTGCCGCCGGTTGTATATTCGGCGCGGGGGCATCAACCCTCCGAGCGCGAGCCGGAAGGGGTGCTGGTCTACCTGCGCACCGCTGAAGGCAATGATTCTCTTGGTTGGATGGATACAACCGGCAAGAGTGTGACCGAGTCGCAGTTCGCTATCTTGCGCGCCGCGGCCTGCTCGATTGACACACCTCCCGTACCTCGTGCAGAGCAACATCACGAACTGGTACAGGCCGGGGTCCAGTATCTCGGTGTGGTGGAAAAGGCTGTCGGCGGGCAATTGGGCCGGCCATCCGGGGCGAAGTTCCGCACCTATGAGCGATTGAAGAATTACGCCGAACAGGTCAGGGGCCAATTGTGGGATACGCAGGAACTGCGCAAGGCCATAGATGATATTTACCGATACCCTTTGCGGAGCGTAGCCGTAGATATCTTGAACCGCCAGTTACGCAGCGGGATTTCGGATGACGCTTTGGCCAGCCTGGTTGTGGCCCTGAATGGAGAAGGCCGTCTGTGCGTCCGCACGGATGATGAAGAAAAAGCCCAGGAGCCGCAGATCATTTGCTCGCTGGGGCTGAGGAACATGAAATAATGTATGCCATTGCGACACGTTCCTTGCCGAAGCAGTCTCCTCGCAAACCGGATAGAGAAATAGCATGAAACTAGAATTTGCCCGCGTCCAGCGGTTGCTCAAAACCTTCGATTTTTCCACTCTCTTTCGCGAGGAACTTGGCTGGGAACCGATGCGCTCTGCCCTCGATGTGGCCGTCGGCGAAGAAATATATCACCTCGACGCTCTGGCGCACAAGCGCGGCTTTACTGCATTGCGTTGCCAGGGACAGATTCCACCCTATGCCATCCGGCGCAAGATCGATTCCCAGGCGGCGAAATCGTATCACGAGCATTTGATCATCTATACCGATCCCGCCCAAACGACGCAAGTCTGGCAATGGGTTAAGCGCCAGATCGGCAGGCCGGTCGCCTCGCGAGAGCACACCTTCCGGAGCGATCAGAGCGGTATGGCATTGATCCAGAAACTAGAGTACCTGGTAGTCGCGCTGGAAGAAGAAGATGAATTAACCATCCTGGATGTGGCAGAAGGGGTCCGCAGCGGCTTCGACGTGGAGCGCGTCACCAAGCGCTTCTACGACCGCTTCAAAGACGAGCACACCGCCTTCCTGAAGTTCGTGAAAGGCATCCCGGAGGAAGGGATGCAACGCTGGTATGTGTCGGTGATACTCAACCGACTGATGTTTGTATATTTCATCCAGAAAAAGGGCTTCCTGGATGGCGACCCGGATTACCTGCGCCGCAAACTGGCCGAGAGCCAGGAGGGAGGCAAAGATCGTTTCTACACCGACTTCCTATGCCCGCTGTTCTTCCGGGGCTTTGCACAAAAAGAGCACGATGCCGCCACCGTGCGCCTGCTGGGGCAGGTACCGTTCCTCAATGGCGGTATCTTTGCCATGCACCAGATCGAAGAGTTGTATGGCGAAAAACTGGATATCCCCGATAAGGCCTTTGAGCGCCTTTTTGTTTTTTTTGATGCTTACCAATGGCACCTGGATGAGCGCCCGGTGCGGCGTGACGACGAGATCAATCCAGACGTGCTTGGCTACATCTTCGAGAAATACATCAACCAAAAGCAAATGGGGGCTTATTACACCAAGGAAGATATCACCGGTTATATCAGCAAGAACACGGTGATTCCGCACCTGTTCGACGCGGCGCGTAAGGAGTGCAAGAGTGCCTTCGATCTCCCTTCTCCCCCTGGGACTTCAGCACCCGAAGCGAAGCGGAGCGGTGGAGGAACCGGGGGCGAGGTCTGGCGATTTTTGCAGGAGGACCCGGACCGCTATATCTACGCGGCCGTCCGCAAAGGCGTGGACCTGGCCCTGCCCCCGGAGATTGCTGCGGGGGTCGGCGATGTATCGAAACGCGCCAGGTGGAATGCCCCCGCCTCCGAAAAATTCGCCCTGCCGACCGAGATTTGGCGCGAGGTGGTGAGCCGCCGCCAGCGTTATGAAGAAGCCTGGTTAAAGATGGTCGGTGGAGAAATCCACGATATCAACGACCTGATAACCCTCAACCTGGACATCCGCCAGTTCGCCCAGGATGTCATCGAAAACGCCGAAGTTCCCGAGTTGCTGCGTGCTTTCTGGAAAGCCATCCGCAGCGTCACAATTTTGGATCCGACCGTGGGTTCCGGAGCGTTCCTGTTCGCCGCCTTGAACGTCCTGGAGCCACTCTACGAAGCCTGCCTGGAGCGGATGCAAGCCTTCGTGGATGAACTCGATTCCTCCAACGAGGCGCACAGCCCTGAGAAGTTCAGCGATTTCCACAAGGTGCTGGCGGAGGTCGAGCGCCACCCCAACCGGCGCTATTTCGTCTTGAAGTCCATCATCGTCAATAACCTGTATGGCGTGGATATCATGGAAGAGGCGGTGGAAATCTGCAAACTACGCCTGTTCCTGAAACTGGTGGCGCAGGTGGAGCGCACTGACCAGGTGGAGCCGCTTCCGGATATTGACTTCAACATCCGCCCCGGCAACACCCTGGTGGGATTTGCCACCAAGGACGATGTGCGCCGGGCTGTTGAGATGACATCCGGCGGGCAGATGAAACTGGTTTCAACCGAAGACAATGCCATCCTGAAACGCATCGAGGAAAAGGCACAGGATGTGGAGCGCCTGTTCGCCCTCTTCCGCCAGCAGCAGACCGAGCTGGGCGGTGAGGTGCGCCCAGAGGACAAGGCCGAATTACGCCGGCGCTTGAAGGAACTAGATGATGAACTCAACATTTACTTGGCGCGGCAGTATGGCATCCACGATTATAGGTCAAAAGAATTCGCCAAATGGCAAGAAAGCCATAGACCGTTTCATTGGTTTTTGGAATTCTTCGGCATTTTGCGTGATGGAGGTTTTGATGTAATCATTGGAAATCCCCCCTATGTTGAATATAGATTAGTACAAGACTCATATAGATTGATGCCGGGTTATTATCGTTCAGAAGATACAGACAATCTCTATGCCTATTGTATGGAGCGCTCAACTGCATTAACTAATAGCTATGGCTGGTTTGGGATGATAGTGCCGGTGGGTGTTCTGGGATTATCTAACTCGCTCTCTATACGAGAAGTTCTTCTTGCTACTTTTAGCTTGTGTTATTGCAGTACGTTTTCGGTTAGACCATCAAAATTGTTTGAAGGCGTAGATCAAAGACTTTGCATATTTTTAGGGAAGAAGGATTCTACCAAGCCTCTGCTTCATACTACTCAATACAACCGCTGGAATGCAGAAGAACGCCCAGTATTATTTGCAAAGATAGGATATCAAACATCGTATTCCCATAATCGGTTGTCACGGATTCCCCAATTGAGCACAAAATTAGCTTCCAGTATTTTGTCGAAGCTCGAAGAACGCAGCAATAGAATTATTAGGAATTACTACTTGCCTTCTTTGAACGGTTTTAGAATGCATTACCATCGAAGCCCAAATTATTGGATACGTGCGATGGATTTTGAGCCTTTATTTAAGAGCCCAACAAAATCTCGCTCCAATTACCATTTTAGAGATTTACATTTTGTCGACAAGTCTTCAAGTAAAGTATGTGGTGCAATTCTAAATAGTTCACTTTTTTTCTTCTGGTTTATTGCTGTTGGCAATGGCAGAAATGTTACTGAAATTGATGTTGAGATGTTTCCTGTTGGCGATTTAAGATCAAGTGTAGCAAATGAATTGCCAACAATTTTCGATAAGCTTATGCAAGACTATAAGGATAATTCTCGAATTCGTTCCCGAGGAGATGCCGAGCTCCAAGAATTTCAGCCGGGTCTTTCCAAACCAATCATAGACGAGATAGACCGCGTCTTAGCGCGTCACTACGGCCTGACGGCGGAGGAGCTGGATTTCATCATCAATTATGATATCAAATACCGGATGGGGGCCGTGTTGGAGGGAGAGGAATGAGCAGGAAACCTATACCAGCAAGCGTAGACGATGTTCTGCTATCAAGTTCCACTACAGTAAGGCGTTATAAGGAACTGGAAGCAGCAAAAGCAGAAGGCCGAAAAGAAATCGCTAAATTTTTTCGCGAACGTTTTCGAGAGCGATATCTTGATCCAGCATTAGCAGCGTGCCCTAAAAGTGGTTTTTCGTTGATGGCACTGAATTGTTTGATGATCGAAGCCTTGGTTTCATTTCGGCGCGGGTGGCCAAATACCAGAAACTTGAGCAAGACTGCGTTCTGTTTTTTCTTTGATCGAGAGGATGAATTTTCAGCTTTCCGTGGTTATGCTCATGATTTCTATGTTCATGTTCGATGCGGCATTTTGCACCAAGCAGAAACTACAGGGGGATGGTTAATTCACCTCCGCGAAGAACAATTATTTGATGCCGATCATAAAATCATCGATGCATTGGATTTTACAAATAGAATGGGAACCTGTCTTGAGAATTTCAAACACGAACTGGAAGCAGCATCCTGGGAAGATGAAATATGGGATAATTTTTGGAAAAAGATGAAAGTGGTTATTAAGAACTGTGAGCCGTAAAAGTTACCCGAATAAATTTCGATAAGCTAATTATCAGGAGGCCAACATGGTCGATCAGGATGTACATGAATTGGATGAACTTACCGTAGATGAAGCCACCCTTGCCGAAGAAAAGGATGACAAGGAGGCACTTGTTGTTACGAGTCGCCGGATATTTACAGATAAACTCGATTCCCCCATCGAATCACTCTTTAACAAATATAAGGATGGGGAATTGATCCTTGATCCAATATTTCAACGTCGCCCGGTTTGGGATCGAATTCGCTCCAGCCGCCTGATCGAGTCTGTATTATTAGAAATCCCACTGCCAGTTTTTTACTTTGCAGAAAGCGACAACGATACTCAAGAAGTGATTGACGGACAGCAAAGGCTGCGGGCGTTCTTCAGTTTCATTGACGATGAGTACTCTCTCAATGGATTAAAGGCGCTTCCCAACCTAAACACAAAGAAATATAAGGACTTGGAAAAATCCGTCAAGAGTAAATTTAAGAGTTATCCGATCCGGGCGGTTATTTTCAAGAAGGAATCGGATGAAAATTTGCGCTTTGAGATATTTGAACGTCTTAATTCGGGGGCCGTGCCTTTAAATTATCAGGAACTCAGAAACTGCATTTATCGCGGTAGTTATAACGAAATGCTGATCGCCCTTTCTTCGGATCCTGATTATATGAATTTAATGGGTTTGAAAGCTCCAGAAGCACGTATGCATGATGTGGAGTATGTTCTTCGGTTTGCCGCATTCTTTCATGCCACATATTTGAAATACAAGCCCTCGATGGCAACTTTCCTGAACAATGATATGAAGAAGTATCAGAAAATCTCAAAGGAAGATGGCGAGGAATTGCGCAAAGCGTTTAAGAACAGCGTCACATTGATTAGATCCATGTTGGGAGTGAATGCTTTCCGCAGATATTACCGAGGTGATACAAAAACTCATAACGGCTATTGGGAGCCAAAGAAATTCAACGCTTCATTGTATGACGTGTTGATGTGGGGATTTTCCGACAAGGATAAAAATCAGGTAATGGCTAACCTAGACCTTATCCGAGAAGCATGGGTCTCTTTGATGACCGATGACGATCAATTTATTGAATCCATTGAACTATCCACCAGTTCGATAAAAAGTGTAACTTACCGTTTTGACACATGGCGACAAATACTTGAAGGGATATTGGATAATTCGAGTAAACAACAGCGGTTGTTTACTCGAGCGCAAAAAGAACAACTATATAAGGAAAACCCTGATTGTGAAATATGCCATCAGAGAATATCGGAAGTCGATGATGCCGCGGTGGATCACATAGAGCAATATTGGGTTGGGGGAAGAACAGAACTAGATAATGCCAGATTAGCCCACCGGTATTGTAACTGGGCGCGGTCAAAGACAGATCGAGTTGAGTAGAAAGGCATTGTGTTCTTGGAAAGCCAAGGTGTTCCATTTTTAAGTATTGGCAATCCCGCATTGCTTGATTTAACTTTTGTGGGTATCTTTGCTTCTGTCAAGTGCCCGGCGCGTCTTATCCTTGCAGCGCACGATGCAGCCAACGAAATCTCAGCGCAAGGGAAAGCCGTCATCGGCGGCTTTCAATCTCCGGTCGAGAAGGAAATGCTCGAAGTATTTTTACGAGGGGCAAGTCCCATCGTCATCTGTCCTGCACGCGGGCTGGAAGGAATGCGTATCCCGGTAGCGTGGAGGCAGAAGAATGATAAAAGGCAGCTGCTGGTGATCTCGCCATTTCCTGCCACCATCAAACGCCCCACATATGAAACCGTCATTGAACGCAACAGACTTGTGGTAAATCTGGCGAGCGAATTATTGGTTGTCCATGCCGAGCCTGGCGGAAAAGTGGAGGCGTTGGTTAAGGAAGTGGCATCCAGTGGCAAGAAAGTTCAAAGACTGTCAGGGTTTTATCCATAAAGTCAAGAGTGACTACCATTATCAACGCTTACGGATAGTGTAATAGGCGATTATTCCCCGCATCGCTGACCCAAAGGCCGCCAGCGGGACCTCCGGCGGCCAGGCCGACCGGCAGGCCGAAACTATTGGCGTCCGTGCCGCAAGCCCCCCAAAGGCGGAGGATCTGCCCCTGCGCGCTGAACTCCAGCACACGACAAGCCCCTGGATCGGTGACGTAAACATGTCCCTGGGCATCCACGGCGATGAAGGGCTTGTTCTGAACCGAGTTTCCGTACCAGGCGCTGACCGGCCACTCGGCAACCGGCGTGTAGATCAGACCGCTCGAATCCGGGACGAAGACTTGAACACGCTGATTCCATGTGTCGGCGATGTAGACATTGCCAGCCGCGTCCAGGGCAATGCCGACCGGCTCGTCAAATTGACCGGGATCAAGACCGGCCCCGCCGAACTGGGTCAGGTAATTGCCATCCGCGTCGAAGACGACGACGCGCTTGTTGCCGGTATCCACGACCAGGACATGGCCCTGTGCATCCACGGCGATGCCGCGTGGCCCGTAGAAGGCGTCCGTTTTATCCGGACCAAAGTTTTGCCACATCGTCAGGAATTTTCCGTCTGCAGTGAACTTCTGGATGCGGTAGTTCCAGGTATCCGCGACGTAGACGGTGCCATCCGCTGCGACGGCAATGCCCCACGGCTCATTGAACGTCCCGCCGGAGGCGCTGCCTTGGGCAAGGTTGCCATATTGTCCCCAAATTTGTAGCACCTCCCCACTGGGGCTGAGATGCTGGATGCGGTGGTTGCCCGAGTCGGCCACGTACAGGCTGCCATCCGGGGCAACCGCCAGGTTGTACGGGAACTGGAACTGCCCTGCCGCCGAGCCTTTCTCACCGAGGACCTGATCCGGCGCAAGCGTCACAGTCGCGCCGGCATAAGGATCGGCGGTCACGGCCTGCTGAGCGGCCGTGCCCAAGGTCCACATCTGGGCGGCGATGTCCTTGCGAATGTACAGGCGCATGCGCTCGACGGTATTCCAATTGGTCAAGGTGAAGGCGTCGCTGCCCTTCAAGGCGGCGTATTGGGTGTAATCGCGGTTGAACCAGATCTGCCAGATGGCGCTGAACACCGCCCGGTCGGTGAAGAAGGGGCGAATGTGCTTCCAGGCAAAGCTCAGGTATTCGCGCAGGCTCATCGGAGGCGCATCCGGCCCAAGGGCCGAACGGCGCTCGCTGTCAATCGAGGACCACTTCAAGGCCCAGTAGTCCATGTTCGGCCACCAGAGACGGTTGTAGTCGGCCGAGACGTAGTTGTCGCGCACGACCGCGGCGACCTTATCATAATAGCTGGGCGTGGTCGCAATGATGGCGGCGTTGCGCAGAGCGCTGGTCGGATTTGTATCGAAATCCATCCGGTTGGGATAACGGCGCATATACCACCAATAGGGGTAGCGGCTGTAGTTGTCATAAGCGACCACGATATCCAAGCCACCAGTGGTGCGCCGGGAAATCTCCTCGATCTCGCCGAGCACTGTTTTCGGGTCAGGCGCGCCGTGGGCGTAAACAAGGTACTCCAAGGGATAATCGTAGTTGATGTACGCGGCGCGATAGGAAGCACGGAAGGTCAGGATGGCGAGCAAGGCCAGGATGGCGAGGGCGGCCACTTTCAGGTCATTGCGCCAATGCCAATGCAGCAAGTTACTCCAAGGCGCGGTCTCGACCAGCCAGCCAACTGCCCAAGCTGACGCCAGGATCATCGGCAGGGTAATATGGATGGTCAGCCAGGGCATGCGTTCACCTGCCAGGCTGAAGGCGATGAGCGTGCCGGCAGACCAGTAGACCAGCAGCAGGAGGGTCGGGACAGGCTGGATGTCGGGAGATTGTCGGGGGGTGAATTGGTTGCCCAAGACAGGTTGATCCTCAGGCTGTAGGCGGCGGGGGGTGAACCCCCCGCCTGAGATACGAAGCCGTCTAAAGACGGCTGTAAGAAGATGCCCTCCCGCATGATCAGCTTCTACTGGTTGTAAACTCACAGCCGGTGTATCAACCTGGTCGTCTGACGGCGCGGGATTTTCATTCAAACCACCTGACGAGGGTGGGACAAATGGCTGACCTGGAACTGCCTGCCACAGCCGTTTAACCGAGGCGATGAGGATGGCGAGGAGCAAGCCAAGCGCCGGCAGGAACTCGTACATGGGAATTTGCAACAGGGCGTAATAATACAACGGCTGGTCACCGCGCACCTGACCGATCCAGTAGTTCAGCGCACCCATGAAGCCGCCCGCCAAGCCATCCGGATTGGTGAAGAAGGTGGTATAGAGAATGGTGAAGATGGCATAGAACATGCCAGCCAGCAACGGCCAGCGCTTGCGGTTCCACCACAAACCGAGCGCAATGGCGATGACCGCCATGAAGCCGATGGCAATCACCGAGCGCCAAATGCCGGCCTCCGAGTAATCGAGCGGATTGAAACCGGCCCACGTGATCGGGAAACCGGCCAGCAACGGCAGCACCAGCGTACCGAGCAGCATGAGCAGGTCGAAAGTGCGCTCGGAGCGGACTCCAGCCCATCCCAAGCCGCGCAGCAGCGTAACGCCGGCCACGATGGCCGCGAATACGCTGCCCAATCCCAAGGCAGCGACGAGGGTCAGCGTGGCCGAGGGGAGAGGCTTCTCAGCTTTCAGGTAGAACCAGGCTGCCCCGCCCAGTAAGACCAGCATGGCAGCCAGGGCCAGTAAAAAGGTTGTGCGGTATTTCGGAGCAGGCCACTCGCGCCGCGCCAGTCGATAGAAGAAATAGACCGCCAGGAAGACCAATTGCAAGGCGGCGAAGATATACGATGTAGCTTTTTCGGTATAGTGAATGGCGTTGACCAGTGTGAACAAGACCAGGATACGCGGCTCGCCGCGCTCGAGATAGCGCAAGATGCTGTAGATGGTCAGCAGTCCCCACATCACGATGAATATCTCGTTGCGGGCGTAGCGTCCGTAGTAGAGCATGTAAGGGGAGATAAGCAGCATCACGCCGGCCGCCAGCGCGCCAATCCGACCCAGGAAGCGGCGAAAGAGGAACAGCGTCACGGCAATGGTGGCCACGCTGAAAGCTGCCGCCGGGATGCGCCCGGTGAAGTCGCTGTCGCCGAAGAGGGCGAACGATAAGGTGATAAGATGGAATTGCAGCGGCCCATGGCTCATCGGATCGTAGCGGTAACCACGCCCCTGGTAGAAATCCCAGGTTGGGACGAAGTGGTTGACCTCATCATGGCTGGCGGCGCGCGCCCCCAAGTCATAGAACCGGCTCACCACTGCGGTGACGAGGATCAAAATCACCAGCAACGTTTCGATATTCCAACGAATCCCACTGAGGGGGATGTCCAACCAAGTTTCGCGTTTTTGGGAGGGAGTTTCAGTCACAGGCAATCCAGACATCATCCATAGTCAGTGAAGTGGGGTTTAGCATCGAATTTCACGAATTCTACGAAGAATCTAAAAAAGTGTTTCACCCCCCTTCGGGGATGAAAACGGAGTCCGAAGTCTCCAGACTTCGGAGGACACACGCCAACGTCTGGAGACGTTGGACTCCATGAACGTTTAATTTCATATCAGAATTCAGTCACAGGCTGTCTTTCGCTGATAAAAAGCTCGATGCGAACAGCGCCTATTGTATCAAAGGGCAACCAGATTGTGCAGCTAATTTGAACCTGGGGTAAAATACAGCCAATGGACGAACCCACTCTCATCCGTTCGGCGCAGCACGGCGACCTGGAGGCCTTCAACAGGTTGGTATTGGCCCACCAGGAGGCGCTCTACAACACTGCACTACGCATCTTGAACGACGACGACCTGGCTGCTGACGCCACACAGGAAGCCTTCCTCTCCGCCTTCCGCGCCATCAGCGGTTATCGCGGCGGCTCGTTCCGCGCCTGGCTGCTGCGCACCGTGACCAACGCCTGTTACGACGAGTTGCGCCGCCGTAAACGCCGTCCGACCACGCCACTTCTGCCGCTCGACGACGATGATGAGGAAGTGGAAGCCCCGCGCTGGCTGGCTGATCCGAGCGCCTCACCCGAAGAACAAATGGAGCAGGCCGAGCTGGAACATGCCATCCAGCACTGTCTCGATGGCCTGCCTACCGATTTCCGCGCGGTGGTTGTGCTGGCTGATATCCAGGGCCTGGATTACAGCGAGGTCGCGGCTGCGCTGCGCAAGCCGATCGGCACGGTCAAGAGCCGCCTGGCGCGCGCCCGCTTGCGTCTGCGTGAGTGCCTGCAAGCCTTTCGGGAACTTTTGCCCTCCGCCTTCCGTCTGCAAGAGGAGATTGGATCATGACAACGACCTCCTTTCGCGACGTTGAACGGCTTTCGGCCTACCTGGATGGGGAACTCTCCCAGGCTGAACAGAGGCGCCTGGAAGCCCGCCTGAGGCGGGAGATGAACCTGGCGGCCGCGTTGGACGAGCTACGCGCGGCGCGTGCCTTGCTACGCCGCACGCCGCGCCGCCGCGCTCCGCGCAACTTCATGCTCACACCCAAAATGGCCGGCTTACGACCGCCGCTGCCGCGCGCCGTGCCTGCGCTGCGCCTGGCATCGGTCGTTGCCGCGCTGTTGCTCTTCTTTACTTTCGCCGGCAACTTGCTCGGCCCAATCTCTTTTGGCGCCAGCGCCCCCGCACAGGTGATGGCGCCTGCCTCCGGCTACGGAGGAGGGGTTGGCGGCGGCCCCGCCGAAGCAGCCACCGAGGCTGCAGACACGAACATCTTCACCGAGACCACACCCACACCTGAGGCTAATTACCCACCTCCTTCCGCACCACTGGCTAAGCAAACCGGGGAACCTGGGATATTTGTGGCAGAACAGCCCACAGGCACTCCAGAAGTCTTCCCCACTGCGCAATTCGCAGGACCACCCACGGCCACGCCAGAAGTCCTCCGCACTGAGCAACCAGTAGAGCAAGCGACTGCCACTCCCGATCCCTTCAGGGTGGAACAGTCCCTTCCCACCGCCATCCCGGCAATTCCCGGGGAACAAACGGCCAAGCCACCCTTCCGTCTCAGTCCATTACAAATCGGACTGTTGGCGCTGGTTGTTTTCCTGGGAGGCGCGGCGATGGCAATCAGCTGGCAGGCCAAGCGGGTTTTCGAGAAGAACGTGAAGCGCGGGAAGTGAAAAGTAATGCGTGAGAAGTAAGAAGTGATGCGTGTCACGTATCATGTTTCAAGTGGGGTTGTCTAAAAAGTCATGCTGAGCGTAGCGAAGCATCCCCCTTATAATGAAGAGACCCTTCGCTTCGCTCAGGGTGACAGGTTGCTTTTTGGACAGCCCCAAGTATTGTAACAATGTCCCTCACCCCCGAAATCCATTATTGCCCTGGCTGTGGCAGCAATCTCACCCGTGAGAGGCGCTTCGGCAAGGAGCGACCGGTTTGCCCGCAATGCGGTTGGATCTATTTCGCCAATCCCAAGGTCGCGGCGGCCGCGCTGGTGATAGAAAACGGCAAAGTGCTGCTCATCCGCCGGGCTTTCGATCCTTTCCGCGGCTTATGGACGTTGCCCGCCGGCTTCGTGGACGCGGACGAAGACCCACGGCGAGCCGCCGAGCGCGAGTGCCTGGAAGAGACCGGATTGACCGTACGCGTGACCAATGTGCTGGATGTGGTCGCCGGGTTGGAACACCCACGCGGCGCGAACATGGTCATTTTTTACCGGGCTGAGATCGTCTCCGGCGAGCTGCTTCCTGCGGATGACGCCGAGGCCGTTGACTTCTTCGCGCTCGATGCTCTCCCGCCGCTTGCTTTCGAGGCCACAAAACGTATTTTAGGGGAATTTGCCCATAAATGAATATCCGCCTAGCCAACGAAAGTGATGCCCCAGCCATTGCCGATCTATGCGGACAGATGGGCTATCCCGCCAAGCCGGAAGAGGTGAGTCGCCGCCTGGGCCAGATCACACAAAGTGAGCAGTACGCGCTGTTCATCGCCGAGGTGGATGGGCAAGTCGCCGGTTGGATCCATGTGGTAACCTATCCCTTGCTCGACATGGACTTGCACGCAGAACTGGGCGGCCTGGTGGTAAACGAGGCACAGCGCGGCCAGGGAATCGGGCGCGCGCTCATGCTACGCGCCGAGCAATGGGCGCGGAGAGGCGGCTGCCGGGAGATGCGCATCCGCTCCAACATGACCCGCACAGGCTCGCACGAGTTCTATAAGAAGGCCGGCTTCGAGATCATCAAGTCCCAGTACACCTTCCGAAAAATTCTCTAACTTACCTGCCCACGACCGTGCTACAATATCGGAAACGATTGTAACGGTAGGGCGGGTTTCTTACCCGCCAATTCGATGGCGGGGATGAATCCCGTTCTGCCGGCGGGATTGAATCACGCCCTACTGGCGGATTGAATCCCACCCTACTGGCGGGAATGAATCCCGCTCTACTGGCGGGAATGAATCCCGCTCTACTAGCGGGAATGAATCCCGCCCTACTGCAGGAGGTGTACCATGTCCGCTGATCTTCGTCCTTCCCCAATTGCCGGCACTTGGTATGAAAGCAACCCCAAACGTCTCGCTGCTGAGATCGATTCCTACCTCGACCAGGCGAAACTACCCGAACTGCCCGGCGAGGTGATCGCCATCATCGCGCCACACGCCGGACACATATATTCGGGGCCTGTAGCCGGATACGCCTTCGCCGCTGTACGCGGCCGGTCATGCGACTTGATCGCTGTCATCTCGCCCATGCACCGTCCCTATTTCGAGCCGCTGCTCGTCACAGCCCATGCGGCGTATGCCACCCCGCTCGGCAACCTGCCGTTGGACAAGCAAGCCGTCGCCGCGCTGGACGCCGCGTTGCAGGCAGAGTTGGGCTATGGCCTAAGCCCGGTAGCACGCGACGCGGAGCACTCGCTCGAAATCGAGCTGCCTTTCTTGCAGCGCGCCCTGACGGGCGAATTCAAGCTGCTGCCGGTGATGGTGCGCGAACAAGCGCCCAAGGTCTCCGAAAAGCTCGGCAAGGCACTGGCGCAGGTGCTAAAAGGGCAAAACGCGCTGTTGGTGGCCAGTACCGACCTCTCGCATTTCTATACCCAAGCCGAAGCCAAGGTCTACGACGAAGAGATGCTGCGGCAGATCGAGGCCTTCTCGCCGGAAGGGATCTTCGAGGCCGAGCGCAGCGGCAAGGGTTATGCTTGCGGGCATGCTGCTGTGGCCGCGGTGCTGTGGGCGGCGCGCGAGCTTGGCGCGGATACGGTCAAAGTGCTGCATTACGCCACCTCGGGTGATGTAACAGGGGAATATCGCCAGGTGGTGGGGTATGGGGCAGCGGTGGTAACTAAGCCGGGGGACGGAAGCCGGGGGACTGAAGTACCCGGCTGATATACGAATTCCACTGAAGCGGACTGGAAACCGATGTAATAACGCTTCCAAAGCCTTGAGCGGGGGATTGATTTCACGGAGGCAATGATGTAATCAGAGATGGAGCATCGTAAGCGATAACCACTCAAGGGTATAATCCTTATTAATGTACGCCAGAATCGCAGTCAATGTCCCCTCCATCGCGGGACTCTTCGACTACTCCTTGCCCCCAGAACTAGAGGGGAAACTCGGCGCGGGGCATTTGGTCACCGTGCCATTCGGCAAGCAGACGGTTCAGGGTGTGGTGCTGGAGCTGACCACCGAGCCATCGGTAGCGGAGACCAAATCCATCCATGAACTGCTCGACCCGCAGCCGGCGCTGAGCGTGGCGCAGATCGAGCTGGCGCGGCAACTGGCCGAGTCGACGCTCAACCCGCTGGCGGCGATCATTAGTTTGATGCTGCCATCCGGACTCAGCCAGCAAGCGGACGTTCTGTATTCAGTGGTCAGTGATCAGTATTCAGTAATCAGTGATCAGTTATCAGTAAACAGTGGCGCGGGGCAGGTAGCCAGGAGGCTGTTGGAATTATTACAGGAACGCGGCCCGCTGAGGGGGAGGCAGATCGACCGGCATTTCAGCCGCGTGGATTGGCGCAAGACGGCGCAGTACCTCGTCCGCAGCGGTGCCCTGAGGAGCCAAACTGTCCTGCCGCCGCCGAGCATCCGTCCCAAGTTCGTACGAACAGCGCAACTGGCCGTCCCGCCTGAGGCAGCCGAGGCAGCGATGCCGGAGCTTGGCAAGACCGAAGCTACGTTGAACCGCCGCCAGGCTGCGTTGCGTTTTCTTATCCGCGAACCGGAAGCGGTCAATGTTTCGTGGGTATACGCCGAATCGGGATGCAGCCTCTCAGACCTACAGGAGCTGGAGGCGCGCGGGCTGATCCTCCTACTCGAGACGGAGATCTGGCGGGATCCCTTGGAGAGAATAGAGAGTAAAGGATTAGAGAGCAGTGGATTCGGAAGTAGTGAGCCGCCCGTTTTGACTTCAGACCAGCAGAAAGCATGGGAAGCGATCCTGGCAGATTTCTCCTCACCCGGCGCTCGCCACCCATTTCTCCTGCACGGCGTCACCGGATCGGGCAAGACCGAGATCTACCTGCGCGCGGCGACCGAGGCCATCCGGCGCGGGCGGCAGGCCATCATCCTTGTGCCGGAAATCTCGCTCACGCCGCAGACCGTGCGCCGCGTCCTGGCGCGCTTTCCCGGCCAGGTTGGATTGATACACTCGAAGCTCTCCGAGGGCGAGCGCTACGATACCTGGAGGCGGGCGCGGGCCGGCTTGCTGAAGGTGGTCATCGGGCCGCGCAGCGCGCTCTTCACGCCGCTGCCGGGTATCGGCCTGATCGTGGCGGACGAGTGCCACGACGGTTCGTACTACCAATCCGAGCCGCCGTTCTACCATGCGGTGGAAGCGGCCAAAGTCTATGCCCGGCTGTGCGGGGCAGTGTGTATCCTGGGTTCAGCCACGCCGAGTATAGAACAACGCTACCAGGCCGAGGTAGGGGAAAGTGTCCGGCTGGAATTGCCGCGGCGCATCCAGACTTCTCAGACTTCCGAAATCTCTACAGACTTCGGAAGTCTCCCGCCGGTGCGCATTGTCGATATGCGCGAGGAGCTGAAATCCGGAAACCGCGGCATCTTCAGCGTGGCGTTGAGCGAGGCGCTGAGCGAGGTGCTGAGCCGCAAGGAGCAAGCCATCCTGTTCCTCAACCGGCGCGGCACGGCCACGTATGTTTTTTGCCGCGAGTGCGGGTACACGCTCAAATGTCCCCAGTGCGAGACGCCGCTTACCTTGCACGTTGACAAGTTGGAAAGTTCGCAGGTTGGCAAGTCAGAAAGTTCGCAAGTTGACAAGTTGGAAAGTTCGCAAGTTGGCAAGTTGGAAAGCTTACAAGTTGGCAAGTCGGATAAAAACCTTCAAACCTTCAAACCTTCAAACTTGCCAACCTTGAACTGTCATCGTTGCAACTACCTGCGCCAAATGCCGAAGAAATGCCCGCAATGTGGCAGTGACCAGATCAGGCAGTATGGGTTGGGCAGCGAGAAGGTGGAAGCCGAGGTACAGCGGCTGTTCCCGCAAGCCAACACCCTGCGCTGGGACTGGGAAACGACGCGCCAGAAGGATGCGCACGAGATCATCCTGAGCCACTTCGTCGCCCAACGTGCGAATGTGCTGGTTGGTACGCAGATGCTGGCGAAGGGACTCGACCTGCCGCTGGTGACGCTGGTCGGCGTGGTGCTGGCGGACGTGGGTCTGAACCTACCCGACCCCTTTGCCCCAGAGCGCGTCTTCCAGGTGCTGACGCAGGTGGCAGGCCGCGCCGGGCGCTCAACGCGCGGCGGCCAGGTCATCCTGCAAACCTTCCAGCCGGAGCATTATGCCATTCAGGCTGCCTCCCGTCACGACTATGCCGCCTTCTACGCCCGCGAGCTAGAAGAGCGGCGCAGACTGGACTACCCGCCGTATGCGCGGCTGGCGCGGCTGGAATATCGTCACTACGAGGCGGCCAAGGCGGAAGCGGAGGCGCGGCGGGTGGCAGAAAAAGTGACAACGAATATCCAAGCGAATAAACGAATGCAGACAAGCTTGATCGGCCCCGCGCCGTGTTTCTTTGGCAAGGTGGCCGGTCTTTACCGCTGGCAGATCGTGCTGCGCGGACCGCAGCCGGAGGCGTTGGTGAGGGGGATGAGGTTGGAGGGGTGGAGGGTAGAGGTGGGGCCGGTTTCTTTGCTATAATGGATTGAGAGCGGCGCGAGGCAATTTGTGGTTGCATTGCCAATCTGTAGATATGCCAATCCACAGTATTGCAAATCCGTATCAAATCCACAGATATGCCGGATGGTAAACCATCCGGCTCAGCAACAAAACCCCGTGAACGGGGCTGTGGACGAGTCCGCTTTAGCGGGCTTGGTTGATGAGCGCGACCGTTCACGGTCGGCGGGCAATGCCAAACTAGACGCTTTTGCACGGCCAGATCCGCCGGATGGTGCCCTAAAGGGTGCTTCGCAAAACCATCCGGCTCAACAACGAAGCCCCGTAAACGGGGCTAAACAACAAGATTGACAAAGGAGCCTCCCATGCCCGAAGAACCCAAAAAACCCGATGAAGAAAAGAAAGAGCCCAAGCCCGAACTAAAGGATAACCTCGTCGTCACCCAACACGCAGTGACCATAGGCGGACGGGAGATCAAGTACACCGTCACAGCGGGGACGATGGTCATGAAGGAGGAGACGGCCGACCGCGAGAAAGAGTCAGAGGGGGAAAAGACCAAGGCAACCTTTTTCTTCGTCGCCTATGCGAAGGATGGGGAAGAGGATAAGGCCAAGCGTCCGCTCACCTTCTCCTTCAACGGCGGGCCGGGGTCATCGTCGGTCTGGCTGCACTTGGGGCTGCTCGGCCCGCGCCGCGTCGTGATGGGCGAGGATGGCATGCTGCCCCCGCCGCCATTCCGCTTGGCCGATAACGAGTACTCGCTGCTCGATTGCAGCGACCTGGTCTTCATTGACCCGGTCAGCACCGGTTACAGCCGCCCGGCCGAGGGACAAAAGGCCAGAGAGTTCCACGACTTCAAGAAGGACATCGAGACAGTCGGCGACTTCATCCGCCTGTATACTACACGCAACCAGCGCTGGACCTCGCCCAAGTTCCTGATCGGCGAGAGCTACGGCACGACGCGCGCCGCGGCGCTTTCGGGCTATCTCCAGGAGCGGCATGGCATGTACCTGAACGGGATCATGCTCGTCTCGTCCATCCTGGATTTCCAAACGGCGCATTTCGACCCGGGCAATGACCTGCCCTATACGCTGTTCCTGCCGACCTACGCGGCCACCGCCTGGTACCATGGCAAGGCGCGCACGCGCAAGCCCCTGGCGGCATTCCTGAAAGAGGTGGAACGGTTCGCCGCGAACGAATATACTCTGGCGCTGGGTAAAGGCGCCAATCTGACCCGCAGTGCCCGGCGGCAGATCGCGGCGCAGTTGGCGCGCTTCAGCGGCCTGACGGAAGGTTACCTCTCGCGAGCCAACCTACGCATCGAGATCTTCCGCTTCACCAAGGAGCTGCTGCGCGACGAACAGCGCACCACGGGCCGGCTGGACACGCGCTTCAAGGGCATCGACCGCGACGCTGCCGGCGAGTATCCCGAGTTCGACCCCAGCATGGCAGCCATCGCCGGGCCGTATACCGCGACGCTCTACGATTATGTGCGCGGCGAGCTGAAATTCGAGAGCGACCTGCCTTATGAGATATTAAATCCAAAAGTTTGGCCGTGGAGCTTTGCCCAGCACGAGAACCAATACGTCAACGTGGCCGAGACGCTGCGCAAGGCGATCAGCATGAACCCCTATCTCAAAATCCACGTGGCCAACGGTTACTACGACCTGGCCACACCCTACTTTGCCACCCGTTACACCTTCGATCACCTTGGACTGGATCCCAGCCTGCAAGGCAATCTATCGATGAGCTATTACGAGGCGGGGCACATGATGTACATCCACCTCCCCTCCCTGGCGCGGCTGAAGGATACCCTGGCGAAGTTCATTGTTGATTCACTCCCTAAAAAGCAAAATTAACCGCGAAGGAACGACACTTGCACCTGCAAGTGCAGGTGAGGACGCGAAGTTTTTCTGACCTTCGCGAAGGTTATAAAACCTTCGCGCTCTTCGCGTCTTCGCGGTTAATCTCAGGCGCGCATCTGCTTTCGGTAGAACCAGCCCACCAGGAAGAGCGCGCCGATCAGGAGCGGGGGGACAGACAGCAGCAAGTAGCCTGACGGGGAGCGACCACTCATGAGGGCGGTGGTCATGTACCAGAGGGCAAAAGCGATGAAGCCGAGCGCCCCGACCCATTCCCAGCGCCAGCCGCTGATCAGTGCGGCAAGCAGGAAGAATGCCGGGATATTGTGGATCAGGAAACCGCCCAACTTTTGCCAGAAGCTGCCGGGCATTCCGAAAACGTCCAAGGAGAACAGACCGACAAAGAGGACGAAGAGGATGCCCAGGATGCGGGGCGCCCAAAACAGGGTTTGCTTGACAAGTCTGTTCATATCAGCCTCCTACAGTTTATAACCCCGATTTGTATCGTTCGTCACCTTGAAGGAGTGGTTATTACAGTAGGCTCTTCTTTTTCACCACTGAGACCGCAGAGATCGCAGAGATTTCTTTTTGGTTTTCTTTTCTCTCCCGAAGACCGTCTCGCTCCGGCGGGCCGGGTCGCGCGGCCCGAACGGGAGCATTTCTCACGTTATTATCGAGCGATGTCCTTCGATCAAGCTCAAAAAGAAAAACGCGCCGCGGCGCTCAGCTCGGTGATCGCGGCAATCGGATTGACCACGTTCAAGATCATCGTCGGGGTGCTGACCAACTCGCTGGGCATCCTGGCCGAGGCGGCGCATTCCGGCCTGGACCTGGCCGCGGCGGTGATGACCTATTTCGCGGTGCGCGTCTCGGACCGCCCCGCGGATAAGGGGCACAACTTCGGCCACGGCAAGGTGGAGAATCTCTCAGCCCTGTTCGAGACGGTGCTGCTGCTCGTTACCTCGGCCTGGATCATCTCTGAGGCCATTCAACGGCTGTTCTTCAAGAGCGTGCAGGTGGAGGCTTCGGCCTGGTCGTTCGTGGTGATGGGGGCTTCGATCATCATTGACTATTCCCGCTCGCGCATCCTGTACCGTGCGGCGCGCAAGTACAAGAGCCAGGCGCTGGAAGCGGACGCGCTGCACTTCAGCACCGACATTTGGTCGTCGTCGGTGGTCATCCTAGGATTGATCGGGGTGACGCTGGCGAAGCACCTCCCCGGCCTGGACTGGATGACCAAGGCCGACGCCATCGCCGCCAGCATTGTGGCATTGATCGTGGTTTACGTCAGCGTGGAACTGGGCGGACGCACCATCCAGGCGCTGGTGGACGCGGCACCCAAGGGACTATCCGAGCAGGTGGAAGGGGCGGCGCGATCCATCGCAGGCGTGGTGGACGCCCACGCGGTGCGCATCCGCCCTTCGGGCGCGCTGTGGTTCATTGACCTGCACGTGACGATGGATGGGGAGTGCACTTTGAATGAGGCCCACGCGGCAACCGAGGCCATTGAGAGGGCTATCTCGGCGATAGTCCCCAAGGCGGATGTGACGGTGCATGTCGAGCCGGCGGAGGAGGTGGCGGGGGAGAAAGCAGGGAGGGCGAAGGCTAAGGGAATACGAAAAAAGAAGGAATCGGGGATTTCAAAACGCGAATGACGCGAAAAGGCGAATGCCAAGAATTTGCCAGTGGACAAATTCTGACCATATTTCCGATTGCCCAAATCGGCGATCTATCTGGCCGGGGACAGAATGGGAATGATCTCCAGTTCGTGCTCCTGAATTGCCTGTTCCACGGTCTCCCAGGCCTTTTGGTATTCGGTATATTCCTTCACGTTTCCCTTGAGCCTGCGGACTTTGTCGAGTCTTTTCTTGCCAAAATCGCTCAATCGGAATCGTCGGTCGAAACGGAATACATTCTTCGACGGCCCCGATTCGCTGGGGAGTTTCTTAATCTCGCGGGAATAGGCGATTAATCCCATTTGTTCGTATTTGCGGATCTCCTGGTCGAAGGTACTGGTAATATCCTTCTTCTTCAAGTTTATCTTTCCCTTGATTTCGATTTTTCGATCCAGGCTCTTGGCGATGATTTGGGCAATTTTATAAATGGATTGGCGGGTGGGATAGTCCAAGTTATTTTTCTTGCATAAGAACGTAATTTTTTCCAAGACAAGAAGCAGGTAGTCAGCGCCGATGATCGTGGCCGATCCGCAATCCTCGGCAATTTTTCTATATCGCCGGACAGCCAGTTCGGCCAGCAGCCTTTTTGGGCTTTCCTGCGCGATGTTTTCAACGCACTCTCCGCGCTTGGCGCAATCTTCGCAGGGCAACAGATCGGGGAGGGATTCTTTTAGCGTCTGGAGGTTGAAATCAATGTCCTGTCCGCCATAGATTGCGATGCTCAGGTTGTTGAACGATTCTTCTGAAATTCCTCGCAGAATGTGGTCCCGCAATAAGTCACCTCCGTTCGAGAGTTTCATAGAAAATTCAGGTGACTTTACGTTGTGGACATGCACAAAAAGGTTATCGTTCCCAGCAAGGGCTCGTAAGTCTTTCTGAAGTTCCGGTATCTGGGAATGATAGCTGGGTTCGGACAGGATCTGAATGCATTCCCGTATGTGAGGGTGGGTTTCGATATTATCGAGGCGGGCGATCTCTTTGAGGGGATATTGCATCGTCACAACTTCCTTAATGACGGGATCTCCACTCTCGATGAGGAAACCGAGCAACTTCGAATCGTCCCATTTTGTGAATACATCGAGGATCAGCCCGGCCGGATTTTTCTCCTTGAGGAGAAGGCGATGCAGGAGTTCGATTACCTTGGCAGTGGTAAAAACATCCCACATTTCCTGGTGCACCTGAGTGATGAGAGTGTATCGCGCGAGGATAAGTGAGTGGACGAAACCGATGGCATCTGGCTCAATTTCCAGTCCACCGGCTCTCAAAAGCAGGTGGTTTCTAAGGGATGTGATATCAAGACGATGAGGCAGTCCGCAATAATAATTATCGCGCATCAGGTAATCAATCTTGTCGGCATCAATGTCGCCACTCATAATAGATTTAAAAAGTTGAATCACTGGCATGAGGTTGTCAGGCAAATCGTCAGGATCGATGTGCACTGATTCACCAATCGCTAGTTGGGCAATCACATCATCAATGGTATCCACGTAATGGCGGATATAGATTCTTGGATACTTCTCTGTCTTCTCGACCCAGTTTTTTAGCACCTCTCTGATATCCGCATGTTGTCGGATGATGTACTCAGAAAAGAATTCATGTTTACCAATGTTGCTGACTTTTTTGCCATGCTCGGTTAGGTAGGAATTGAAATCGGAAGGCAATTCGGACGGCTCATTGCCAAGGATGTCGGGATAATAGGTGAATAGGTTTTCCATCACATGCGAAAAAGGAGGATGCCCGATGTCATGGAGTAGAGCAGCGAGGCGTAACAATTGACGGTGGAATTGGGTGATTTCAATCGCCTTTTCCTCATCCTCACTGTGCACCATCTTCAACAACATGTCGGTTGCGTGCATCACGCCGAGGCTGTGCTCGAAACGGCTGTGAACAGCTCCGGGAAAGGCCATGTACGCAAAGCTCAATTGCTTGATCCCACGCAAGCGATTGAAGGAATGAGTCTGGATGATGTTCTTTTCCACCTGAGTGATCGGGATTTCCCCCCAGATGGGATCGCGTATAGTTTGGATCCACTCGAGGCGGGGAAGATTGGGGAGTTTGGTCGCATTTTCCATGTATGCCTCCGAAGCGGCTTTCCGTTCCCAGTAGCTACATCCCTATAATAAACTAATTCTTGCACTGGTGCAATGGTTACGTTGGCCTGACAAATAGGAAAGGTACTCACTTTCACTGGAAATAAAAAAGCCATCGCCTAACAGCAGATGGCCTTTTTACTTTGAAGCTCCTCGCCGAGGACTTGAACCTCGAACCTAGCGGTTAACAGCCGCCCGCTCTGCCAATTGAGCTAGCGAGGAATATTGCCACCGAGGTGGCAAGGCGGGATTATACGGTCAAGCTAATCGGGTGTCAAGCCTTCGTACTTGATGGCGCTCAGGCGGCTGAGCTTGTCCCAGCGGTGGGTGGCGGTGATCTGGCGAACGGTGCCGGTCAGGCCGCGCACCACCAGGCTGTCGGTGCGCGCCCCCGTGCCAAAGTACTTGACGCCGTGGAGCAGCTCGCCTTCGGTGATGCCGGTGGCGGCGAAGAAGACATCCTCGGAGCGGATCAGGTCGTCCATGCAGAGCACCTTGTTAAAATCGTAGCCCAGCTCACGACCGCGGCGCAGCTCGTCTTGGTTGCGGGCGTAGAGCTTGCCCTGGATCTCGCCGCCCATGGCGCGCAGGCCACAGGCAGCCAGCACACCCTCCGGCGTGCCGCCGACGCCGAATAGCACGTCAATGCCCGAATCCGGCCAGGCGGTCATCAGCGCGCCGGCCACGTCGCCATCCGTGAGCAGGCGGATGCGCACCCCATGACGGCGCACCTCGGCGATCAAGTCCGCGTGGCGCGGGCGGTCGAGGATGACCGCGGTCAGGTCTTCGACCGATTTGTCCATCGCCTTGGCAATAGCGTGCAGGTTCTCTTCCACCGGCGCTTCGATGCTGATCTTGCCCTTGGCGGCCGGGCCGACGGCGAGCTTGTCCATGTAGACAAAGGGGCCGGGGTCGAACATCGTGCCGCGCGGCGCCAGGGCGACGGTGGCGAGGGCGTTGTAGGTGCCATGGGCGAGGGGACGGGTGCCGTCTATCGGATCCACGGCGATGTCCATCTCCGCGCCACTGCCGGTGCCGACGCGTTCGCCATTGAAGAGCATCGGGGCGTCGTCTTTCTCGCCTTCGCCGATGACGATGACCGCGTTCATCTGGATGGAATTCAGCACCAGGCGCATCGCCTCGACCGCGGCGTGGTCGGCGGCGTTCTTGTCGCCGCGGCCCATGAAGCGGCCGGCCATCAGCGCGGCGGCCTCGGTGACGCGCACCAATTCCAGCGCGAGGTTGCGAGTGGGTTCAAGTTCCATGTCGAGCCTCCCGTGTCTCATTAAGCCTGTCACCCTGAGCGGAGCGAAGGGTCTCCTCGCCGTTCAGGAGATGCTTCGGGGCAAAGAACGCCCCTCAGCATGACAGCAGCGAAGACACATTATATTAGCGGAAGAACCAGACGATCAAATAATAGCCCAGCGCCGCGCCCCACAGCCAGGAATCGATGCGATCCAGGAAGCCGCCGTGGCCGGGGATGATGTTGCTGGAATCCTTGACGCCCGCCTGGCGCTTGATCATGCTCTCGCCCAGGTCGCCGAGCGTCGGGAAAACGGACATCACCAGACCCAACAGGCCACCCTGCCACCAGGTCACATCCAAGCCGCCGAACTTGTGCCAGAGCAGCGCCAGGCCGACGCCGCCGAGCGTCCCGAAGAGCACGCCAGCCCAGTAACCCTCCCAGGATTTCTTCGGGCTGAGGCGCGGGCTGAGCTTGTGCCTGCCGAAGCGCGAGCCGATGAAATAGGCCATCGAATCAGCGATCCAGACCGCGCCGAGGGCGAGCAGCAGCCACCACAGGCCGCCATCCAGGCCGCGCAGGTCGAGCAGGTAGGCGCCGATCCAGCCGAGGTAGACCACGCCACCGAGCGTGACGGCAAAATCGGTTGCAGCTTGATCGCGGCCGCGCTCGTATGCGACGAGGTGCCAGGTCATCGCCAGGAGAATTATCAAGGAAAGGACAGCCGGCGCCAGGCCTGGGAAGAAGGCGCGCGCCGCTAAAAGGAGCAAAACGCCGCCCACGGTCAAGAGCATGGACGGCGAGAGGTTCACGCGGCGAAAGATATTGACGTATTCCCAGGAGGCGATGCCCAGGAAAGCGGCGATCACCAGGAAATAAAAGACGCCGCCAAAGATGATCGCCGGAATGCCGATGGCGGCCATCGCAAGGGCAGCCAGGATGCGTTTAAGCATGGGAGGAATCTGCCTCAACAGTGGAAGATACACCGCCAAAGCGGCGGTGACGCTGGGCGTAGGTATCCAGCGCCTTGCGGAACTCCTCTTTATCGAAATCCGGCCAATAGGTTGGGGTGATGTACCACTCGGAATAAGCCGCCTGCCAGATGAGGAAGTTCGAGATGCGCAGCTCGCCCGAGGTGCGGATGATCAGGTCGGGGTCGGGGACACCGGCGGTGAAGAGATAACGCCCGACCAGCGCTTCGTCCACCTCCTCCGGCTTGATGCCATCGGCGATCATCCTGTTGATGGCGCAGATGATCTCGTCGCGCCCGCCATAATTGAACGCCACGTTCAGGATCAGCCGCTGGTTATGTTTGGTCAGCTCGATGGCATCGAGAACTTTTTCCTGAAGCTTCGGATCGAGACGCTCGAGCCGCCCGATGTGGCGTAACTGGACGCCTTCCTTGTGCAACTCGGCCAGCTCCTTGTCGATCACGTTCTCCAGGATGTGCATCAGGCCATCCACCTCTTCGCGCGGACGGCCCCAGTTTTCGGTGGAGAAGGCGTAGATGGTGAGATACTTGACGCCGAACTCCACACAGGCGCGGATGATGCGGCGCAGGTTTTCGGTGCCGGCGCGGTGACCGGCAAGGCGCGGCAGCCCGCGCGAAACCGCCCAGCGTCCGTTACCGTCCATGATGATGGCGACGTGGGTGGGGGTTCTCGAGCCGGCAGGCGTATCCTTGTCTACCATGGCTGCCTAGACTTCCATGATCTCCTGTTCTTTGTGCTGGCCGACCTTGCCGATCTCCTCGATGAAACGGTCGGTCACTTTTTGCAGGTCTTCTTCGCCCCGTTCGAGATCGTCTTCAGAGATGAGCTTCTCGCGCTCGAACTCGCGCATGTCGTTGTGTGAGTCGCGGCGGATGTTGCGGACGTTGACCCTTGCATCCTCGAGGCGGTGATGGACCACCTTGACCAGCTCACGGCGGCGCTCCTCGGTGAGCGGAGGCAGACTGAGGCGGATCTGCTTGCCATCGTTGTTGGGAGTCAGGCCAAGATCGGAGGCGAGGATCGCCCGCTCGACAGCCTTGACGCTGGCCGGGTCGAAGGGGCGGATAAGCAGGCTGCGTGGCTCCGGCACGCTGATCGCTGCCAGTTGGATCAAGGGTGTGGGAGTGCCATAATAGTCAACGGGCAGCTTTTCCACCAGCGCGGGACTGGCGCGCCCGGTGCGGATGCCGGCCAGGTCGTCCCCCAGCTTTTTAACCGCAGCGTGCATGCGTGTCTCGGCTTCTTTGAGGATGTCCTTTATCACGGTAACCTCCGGTGGGTTGGGCAGTGAAGAATTGCCCTAAGGATACCTTAATTTTCGGAAATACGCCACTGACAAACGCTGCCAGAAGGTATCAAAGGTCTATCAGCCCCCAAGAGCTTTCTACCACAAAGGGCACAAAGTAACACAAAGGGGTAAAAAATTTCCTTCGTGCCCCTTCGTGGCCTTCGTGGTAAAAAAAAGCGGAATGAATTCCGCCCTACGATGTTACCAACGTGCCAACCTTTTCGCCGTACAGGGCGCGCTCCAAAGCGTTCGGGTCCCACAGGTTCAAGACCAGGATGGGCAGGCAGTTCTCCATGCACAGAGAGATGGCCGTGCTGTCCATCACCTCCAGACGGCGGTTCAACACTTCTATGTAAGTCAGTTGGTCGAACTTCTGGGCATTCGGATTCTTCTTGGGATCAGAATCGTAGACGCCATCCACCTTGGTGGCTTTGATCAGCACATCTGCGTCAATCTCCATAGCGCGCAGAGCTGCAGCGGTGTCGGTGGAGAAATAAGGATTACCCGTGCCAGCGCTGAGGACGACCACACGCCGTTTCTCCAAATGGCGGATGGCGCGCCGCCGGATGTACGGCTCGGCTACGGAGCGCATCTCGATGGCCGATTGGACACGGGTGTAAACGCCACGCCGCTCGAGGGCGTCCATCAACGCCATGGCATTCATCACGGTGGCCAACATGCCCATGTAATCGGCGGTGGCGCGATCCATGCCGCGATCCAGTCCCTGCTTGCCGCGCCACAGGTTGCCTGCGCCGATGACGATGGCGACCTCCACGCCCATTTCATGAACGTGCTGGACGCGGCCGGCAATATCTTCCGCTCGCAGAGGGTCAATGCCGAAGCCGCCAGAACCGGCCAGCGCCTCACCGCTCAACTTAAGTAGAATTCGATGGTACTTCAAGTTTGCCATTCGCTCTCCTTTCAATACAATTCTAAACCTTCACCACGAAGGGGCACAAAGGATAAGGAAAAGGTTTTCCTTTGTGTTACTAGGTGTCCTTTGTGGTGAAAAAGCCTATAATGGCACGGACAAGAAAAAGGCCAACCTATCGGTTGGCCTTCCAAACCTTATGCAGCGGTGCTTTCGCCCAACTCCCAGCGCTGGAAGCGCCGGATGACGATGTTTTCTCCAATGGCAGCAATGTTCTGGAGCAGGAGCTTCTCCACGGTAACCGTTTCGTCACGGATGTAAGGCTGGCGCAGCAGCACGAATTCATCCTTGAATTTCTTCAATTGGCCCTCGACAATGCGCTCGAGGACGTTCTCCGGCTTGCCTTCGCCAATGGCGCGTGCCTTGGCAATCTCGGACTCGTGCGCCAGCACATCGGCAGGGATTTCATCTTCCTTGATATAGCGCGGCGAGGCAGCCGCGATCTGCAGGGCAACCTCGTGGGCAAAGGTGCGGAATTGCTCCGAGCGGGCGACGAAATCCGTCTCGCAGTTGACCTCGACCATCACGCCAACGCGCCCGCTGCCGTGCGAGTATAGCTCCACCATGCCCTGCGAAGCGACGCGGTCGGCGCGCTTGGCCGCAGTGGCCAGTCCTTTTTCGCGCAGGAAGTCCAATGCTTTCTTGGCGTCGCCGCCGGCCTGCTCCAGCGCTTTGCGGCATTCCAACACGCCTGCTCCGGTGGCGGCGCGCAGATCCTTGATCATTTCAGTCGTGATTACCATGTTCGAACTTATTCCTTTTCTTTAGCCTCGCCGGTTTCTACAGCGGCGATCTCTTCCTTGACTTCGGCCGTAGCTTTGGCCCCGGGTTTATCCTGTTCCTTATCCGCGTCCTTAACCTCTTGCTGGGTTTCTGCGGCTTTAGGCGCCTCGCGCGGGGTCAGCTTCGCCAGGGTCGCCTGGCCGAGCAGAGCCTCATCGCCAAGTTCCTCATCAAGCTCGACGGCGGGCATTTCGCGGGCCGGAGCTGTCTCGGACACATAGGCGCGGGCGGCCTCGGATTCAGCCTCCAACTCCTCGTCCTTGCGCAGGGCTTTGCCTTCCAGTACGGCATCGGCGATCTTGGCGACCAATAGCTTGATGGCGCGGATGGCGTCATCATTGGAAGGGACGACATAATCAATGCCGGAAGGATCGCAATTGGTATCCACCAGCGCAACGATGGGGATGTTGAGCAGGTTGGCCTCGTGGACCGCAGCATACTCCCGGCTGACGTCCACGATGAATACCAGTTCAGGGACATGGTTCATGCTGCGCACGCCGGCCAAGCGGGTTACCAGGCGGGCGATCTCGCGGCGGATGAGCAAGCCTTCCTTCTTGGTCAGGCGCTCGATATCGCCGGTCTCGACCATCTTTTCGAGGCGCTCCAACTCCTGGATACGCTTGTGCATGGTGGACCAGTTGGTCAACATGCCACCCAGCCAGCGCTCGGTGACGTAAGGCATCCCGCAGCGCACAGCCTCATCGCGGACGGTCTCCTGCGCCTGGCGCTTGGTGCCGACGAAGAGGATCAAGCCGTGGTTCGCCACTGTATCGCGAATGACCGCGTACGCATTGTTCAATGCCTTGACCGTTTGCTGCAGGTCAATGATATGGATGCCATTACGCTCGGTGAAGATATAGGGCTTCATCGCCGGGTGCCACTTGTTGGTGCGGTGGCCGAAATGGACGCCGCTTTCGAGCAGCGCCTTGATAGAAACTACTGCCATCTTTTCTCCTTCTACTTGGTTCCTGGCTCGGAACCGGTAAGTTTAGCGGGGGTGATTACCCGCTCAGGGACGCTCGATGCCCGTCCCGGGCAAGATGTTTCCCGCTGAGGCGGGAGCGGCGGTAGTATACCACAAAAAATGGGGTATCATCACAGATATGGACATCAACTTCCTGCTCAGGGGATTGATTATTGGCTTCTCGATCGCCGCGCCGGTCGGGCCGATCGGCGTGCTATGCATCCGCCGGACTTTGGCGGAGGGACGCCTCGCCGGGCTCCTTTCCGGCCTGGGCGCGGCCAGCGCGGACGCGATCTATGGCGCTGTCGCCGGTTTCGGCCTGACCTTCGTCTCCAACTTCCTGGTCGGGCAGCAGACCTGGTTGCGCCTGCTCGGTGGATTGTTCCTGTGTTACCTGGGTGTGAAAACCTTTCTGTCGAAACCAGCGGAGCAAGCTGCCACGACAAAAGGCAACAGCCTGGCCGGCATGTACGCCTCGACCTTCCTCCTGACCTTGACCAACCCGATGACGATCATCTCTTTTGCCGCCATCTTCGCCGGTCTGGGCCTGGCGAATTCGAGCCAGGATTACACCAGCGCGGCCTTGACCGTTTCCGGCGTTTTTCTAGGGTCTGCGAGCTGGTGGCTGATCTTGAGCGGGCTGGTCAACCTCTTCCGCGCCAAATTCCAGGCGGGGGGATTGCGCTGGGTCAATTGGATTTCGGGAGTTGTAATAACCGGATTTGGGCTGTTCGCGCTGTTGGGGTAAGGGCGGACAACGAATTTAAAACGAATAAACGAATGTCTCTAAGCCTGTGACATTCGTTTATTCGTTGCCTATTTGTTGTCCAAGTCTTTACACCGGGACAGCCTGCCCGTAGAGCCTGTTCCTGATCTGCACCACCTGGCGACGCAACTTGTCATCGCGTTCGAGCATATCCGCGACCTTGTCACAAGCATACATCACGGTGGTATGGTCGCGCCCACCCAGCGCCTGCCCGATCTGCGGCAGGGAGATGTTCGTCTCGCGCAGCAGGTACATGGCGATCTGGCGCGGCAGGGCGACGTTGCGCGAGCGATCCGCGCTGAGCAGCCGCTCGACGGTCAGGTTGAAGGAGCGCGCCACCACGTCCACAACGGACTCGGGTTTGATGTCGCCGCGCTGCGGTAATAGGTCTGCCAGGGCAACCTCGACCAATTGCGGAGTCAGCGCCATGCCGCTCAATTCGGCAAAGGCGACTACACGGTTGAGCGCGCCTTCCAATTCGCGGATATTGGACTGCACACGGCGGGCAATCAGCTCCATGATCTCAGGCGGGACGCGGTGACCGGCGCGCTCGGCCTTGGCGCGCAGGATCGCCAGGCGCGTCTCCAAATCGGGTGGTTGTACATCCGCCGCCAAGCCCCACTCGAAACGTGAGCGCAACCGCTCCTCCAACGTCACCAGCGCTTTCGGCGGCCTGTCGGAGGAGATAATGATCTGCTTGTTCTGGCCATGCAGGCAATTGAAGGTATGGAAGAACTCCTCTTGGGTGGATTCCTTGCCGGCGATGAACTGGATGTCGTCAATCAAGAGCACGTCAATCGAGCGGTACTTGTCGCGGAAGGCTTGCGTGGTGTGCGTGCGGATCGAGTTGATCAGGTCATTGGTGAACTCTTCACTGGAAACGTAAAGGATATTCAGCCCGGCCTCCTGGCAATAATTGCCGATGGCGTGCAGCAGGTGGGTCTTGCCCAAGCCAACCCCCCCATAGAGGAAAAGTGGATTGTATGCGCTGGCGGGATTTTCCGCCACAGCTTGCGCCGCAGCGTGCGCCAGACGGTTATTGGCGCCAACAACGAAATTATCGAAGGTATAGCGAGGATTGAGCGTAGCGTTACGCGGACGGGGACTTGGCTCCTCCGTCTGAAAGGGGGGAGCGGTGTGTTCAGCAGCGGCCGGCGCAGCGTCCGTAAGCGATTCGCTGCCTGGCGAGACGACAAACTGGACGTCCACATCGCGGTTCATGATGCCCGCCAGCAAGCGCGTCACTGTGCTGCATAGACGGCTTTCCAGCCAGTCACGGGCATAAGCGTTACGCACGCCAATTGTGAAAACCCCCTGTTCGACATTGACGATCCGGGTATCGCGCACCCAGGTGTCGAACGATGCTTTAGGCATCTCCATCTGGAGTTGGCCCAGGGCAGATTGCCAGGCTCGCTCACCATCCATTCTTCCTCCAATAAGCTGGCGGTCAGGGACAGCAATGCTGACCCGCTGCCAGACAGCGAGAATTTTACGAACTAAGTGTGTTGTCTAACCTACATTGGGGAGGGTAGCAGAACTACCCTGTGCAAAGTCATTCTAGCAGAAAAGCTGGCGCAATGCCATACGCACAGCCTACGCTAGGCTAAAAACATCCGAGTTTTTAAGGTTGGAAAAGTCTTAAACCAGCGGCGGGAAGGATGCGGCCTCGAAAGGTAAATCGAACGCCTGTTCCACGCCAGGAGCGCCGTCATCCGGATTTTATGACGCCACAAGTGGGGATGCCTGGTTTTTACTTCTACGGGAAGTAAAAATGGTCACTCATTTCTTAAAAAATTCCGTGCGGCACATTCTGATCTGAGCGGGATTGTGAAACGCAAAATCCTGGGTTTCGCCCAAGCGCCAAAAAGGTTTTACCCGCTTCTTCCGGCCTGTGAACGCGGCACCCAAGCGAGAATGGTCGTCCCCTCGCCCGGCGCGGAGGAGACATCCAAGTCCCCGCCCACGTTGTGGACGCGCGTCAGCATGTTGGCCAGGCCATGCCCCACCATCTTGTTCACGTCAGCGACCTCGAAGCCTCGCCCGTTGTCTTGGATTTCGAGAAGCACACGGTCGGGAGAGGACCAGAGATCCACGGTCACTCTCGAAGCCTGAGCGTGCTTGGCGGCGTTGGCCAGCGCCTCCTGGCAGGTGTGGAACAAGGCGAGGGCGTGGCTTTGCGGTAAGTCGCCGAGGTGATCGCTTTTCGGGCCGCTGAGGAACGCCTCCGCCTTGGTGTTCTGTTGGAACTCGGTGGTCAGCCGCTTCAAGCCCTCCATCAGGCCGTCATCACGCAAGTCGCGCGGACGCAGGTCGAGGATGTAAGTGCGGATGTCGCGGATTGTACTGTTCAGATCATCTATCGCCTTTTGGATGCGGTCGTCGGCCTGCCTGGTATCCTCGCGCATCAACAGGCGGGCGTTCTCCAGCGACATGCCGACCCCATAGATGGACTGGATGATGCCATCGTGCAGGTCCATGCCGATGCGCTGTCGTTCCTCCAGCACCGCCAGGCGGCGAGCGTTCGTGTGCAGACGGGCGTTTTCAATGGCCGTCCCCGCTCCCGCGCCGACCGAGACCATCAGTTGAATATCGTCTTCGTCAAAAGGCTTGCGGCTGCGCGCCGCCAGGCTGAACACGCCAACCAGCTCACCGCGCGCCGTCAGGGGGATGCAGGCGACCTGCTCGAAACCGGCTTGCGCCACTGCCTCGCGCAGGAAATTCTTATCGTGATGCAAGTCGCGGCTGACGACCGGCTGCATCGTCTCAGCAACCCGGCCGATGGAACCTTCGCCGACCTTGAACCGGTTGTGGGTCCAGAAAGCTTCGGCTGCCTGTCCGCGGTGCAGCACCAGGCGCAGAGTCTGCCCATCCTCCTCGCGCAGGAAGATCTCGCCTGCCTCGGCCTTGAAATGAGATATCAACTGCGCCAACGTCTTGTTGAGGATTTCGTCCAATTCCAGCGTGGAGGCCAGCGCCGAGCTGATGTGGTTGAGCAACGCCAGGTCTTCGTTGCGGCGGGCCAGGGTCTCGTCGTGCTTGCGCAAGCTCTCGTACAGGCGGGCGTTCTGGATCGCGGCACCGGCGTATGCTGCAAGCGTCTCGATGACTTTCTCGTCTTCTTCTGTGAATTCGGGGGCGTCGATTTTATCGGTCAGGTAAATTTGTCCCAACCGCTCCTTCGCCACCTGGATCGAGACCCCCAGCAAAGATCGCATTTTGGGATGGCCGGCCGGGAAACCCGCGCTGCGCCTGTCGCGCCCGATCTCGGGGATGCGGATCGTTCCGCCGCCTTTCATCAAGGCGCCGATCAACCCCTTACCCTGTGGGGGATGTGGAATCTGCTTGATCTCTTCTGAAGTCATCCCCACAGTGATGAATTGTTTCAACCTCCCCCTCTTATCCAGCACACCTACGGCTGCATACCTGGCGCATGCTTGCTCGCACGCCAGAGAAGCAATACGCTCCAATAGCGTTTCAAGCGAGACATCCTGAACCAGCTCGAGACTCGCACGATGCAGCGCAACCAATCGCTCTTGTAACTGTTCACGTGTTAGAGGCATTCAAACATCCACTCAATACGGACAATTTTACCTGATATATCCACATTCGCCAAGTTTGAGGGTAATTGATAGCTTTTGCCAGATGGGTCTGATAGAATTGCTGCATGACCACTTCCCGGATTCCTGGCTTTTACAATCTCCCGCTCGAGGAACGACTTGTAATGCTCGCCGAGGCCTCAGGCCTGTCCGCTGTAGATTTGGCTGCCTTCACACCGACAGGCGGCCTCGTCCTTGAACAGGCTGACCACATGATCGAGAACGCGGTCGGGACCTTTGGACTGCCACTCGGCATCGGGCTGAACTTCGTTGTCAACGGGCGCGAGATGCTGGTGCCAATGGCGATCGAGGAGCCTTCGGTAGTGGCCGGGGCTTCCTTCATGGCAAAGCTGGCGCGCGCCGGCGGCGGATTCCGCGCCGAGACCTCTGCGCCGGAGATGATCGGCCAAATGCAGGTGCTGGATGTACCCGATCTGATCGCGGCCAGCATGAAGCTGCACGACAATAAAGCGGAGCTGCTGGCCGAAGCGGATGCGATCGACCCGGTCTTGAAGAAATTCGGCGGCGGGGCGCGTGACCTGGAGGTCCGCATCATCGAGGATTCCCCCATCGGCGCGTTCCTGGTGCTGCATCTCATCTACGACGTGCGCGACGCAATGGGCGCCAACGCGGTCAACACCGCTTGCGAGAGGCTCGCGGGGCGCGTCGAGCAGATCACGGGAGGGCGGGTCCATTTGCGGATACTCTCCAACCTAGCTGATAGAAGATTGGCAAAGGCCAGTTGCACAATTCCACTGACAGAATTGGAGATCGTAGGGCGAGATTCCATCTCGCCGAGTAGGGGCAGGTCTGAGAGCCGCCCCTACACTGGCGAGCAGGTGCGGGATGGCATCATCGCTGCCTGGGCTTTCGCGGCTGCCGACCCATATCGCGCCGCCACACACAACAAGGGCATCATGAACGGCGTGGACGCGATTGTCATTGCCACCGGCAATGACTGGCGTGCGATCGAGGCCGGCGCGCACGCCTATGCCGCCCGCTGCGGGCGATATACCAGTCTCTCCACCTGGGGCAAGGACGCGGAGGGCAACCTGACCGGCTCGCTCGAAATGCCGATGGCGGTTGGCATCGTTGGCGGGGCGACCAAGGTTCATCCCGCCGCCAAGGCCGCGCTCAGACTGATGGGCGTGAAGACAGCGCAAGAACTGGCCGAGATCATCGTTTCGGTTGGGCTGGCGCAAAACCTGGCCGCCCTGCGCGCCCTGACCACCGAGGGAATCCAGCGCGGGCACATGTCGCTGCACGCACGCCAGGTGGCGATCGCGGCTGGGGCGACGGGAGAGATGATCGAGAAGGTCGCGACGCAGATGGCGGCGGAGAAAACGGTGAGGAGCGACCGGGCGGAGGAGTTGGTGAGGAAATACACTGGTAAACAATTGCATACGTAGACGGGTCGAAGCCGCGGAGTCCGAAGTTTCCCGACTTCGGCAGCAAAGTCTGGAGACTTTGCGCTCCGCCAAGAAACCGTTTGCAAACCATACTGTACAAAGAGTACAACCGTTTGTCTATCAAGCTAAAAAAAGGTTTCACACTGTGTTTGGCTTGACGAAAAGCGAAAATAGTATATACTATTGATATATATCAAAGGAGGCTTATGGATACCGCAAGACTCTTTCAAAATGGCAAAAGCCAAGCAGTGCGCTTGCCAAAGAAATTTCGCTTTAACAGTGACCGCGTTTATATCAAACGCGTGGGGGAGGCAATTGTGCTGCTCCCCTATCAAACACCCTGGAAAACACTGCTTGACAGCCTTTCAATGTTTTCAGCCGATTTTATGAGTGAGCGGACGCAATTGCCCGTTCAACAGCGTGAGGATATATTTTCATGAAATACATGCTGGATACGAATATCTGCATTGGGCTTATCCGCCAGAAACCACGGAGTCTCATCGAAAATCTCACCAAGTATACTCCGCGCGATATTGGCGTTTCGACCATTACCATTGCAGAATTGGTCCACGGAGTGCGGAAAAGTAGTCAAGTGGAACAGAACCTGTTCGCATTGGAGCAATTCCTCCTCCCCCTTGAAGTAGCAGATTTCGACCGGCGCGCATCGGCGGCATACGGGCAAGTGCGCGCCCTTTTGGAACAGGAAGGCAATGTCATCGGAGACATGGATATGCTAATCGGTGCACACGCATTGAGTCTGGGGGTTATCTTGGTTACGAACAACACACGCGAGTTCAGGCGCATCCCTGACCTGAAAATCGAAGACTGGATGGCGTGATTTACCTCCCACCCCTCACCCCGAAGTCAAACTTATCTTGACTGAACAGCTTGCCAGCATCCAATCCGTTCTCGGCAGCTGCTTCGCCGGCATGTACCTCTACGGCTCGCTGGCAAACGGCGGCTTCTACACGTTGGAACACTACCAATAAAAAGAATGTGCCAAGAAGGAAGTGTGTATGATTAGTGTTGTTGAACTTCTCAAAACTAAAAACATATCCCTTGACAACTATAAGATTCATCTTGCTACAGGGAATAATCCGACGCCTTTCGAAACATTTCTAGATGGGCATTTCAAAGAATGGCAAGATACTCAGAATAATAAAAACTTTGAGTGTGATAGCGTTCTTAGTCTGATAAACCTTGAGAGAGAACGTTGGCTGTTCGCTGGCGTATATAAAATACTCGGCGTAAGTGTAGGGATCACCTCTCCTTACTTGTATCAAACGGAACTTCTGCCCGATCAAGATGACTTGATTGGTAGAGTTATCGTACACTATAGGCGTGAGGGACGTGCATCTTATATCTGGGGACACAAATATGGTAAGAAGTTGGAAGTTGCTGAAATCTTGCCAGTGCGAATTTCAATCGGAGATTTTCCTGGTTATAACAGAGTTATTCTCTCCTATCACCAATTGAAAATCGTTGTTACACAACAAGAGCCTTCATGGAAATCAGCGTTATCGAATGTAAAAGGGATATACCTAATTTCCGACACTTCCTGTGGAAAAAAATATATTGGAAGGATATTTTACTTTCAAGGCAATTTGGTTATAACTCAAAATGAAAGTTGAGCGATTTATGACATTGTCTCATTCTCCATCCCCTACCCTCCTCAAACCATCTCGTCCCGTTGGCATCATCGGCTATGGGGCATACGTGCCGCGCTACCGCCTGCCTGCCAAGGAGGTTGCCCGCGTCTGGACCGGCGGGCGGACAAGCGGCCTGCCCATCAAAGAGAAAGCCGTCCCTGGCATGGACGAGGACGTGGTGACCATGTCCATCGAGGCGGCGCGCAATGCGCTGAAACGCGCCGGCATTGATCCAGCCGGGCTGCGCGCTGTGTGGGTCGGCTCCGAATCGCACCCGTACGCGGTCAAGCCCACATCCACAATCGTCGCCGAGGCCATCGGCGCGGTGCCGAATACCCAGGCGGCGGATTGGGAGTTCGCCTGTAAGGCCGGAACCGAGGCGTTGGTGGCAGCCATTGGCCTGGTCGGCTCGAACATGGCGCGTTACAGCATGGCCATCGGGATGGATACCGCCCAAGGCAAGCCCGGCGACGCGCTCGAGTACACGGCGGCGGCTGGCGGCGCAGCCTATATCCTCGGCCCGGCTGAGGAGGCGCTGGCGGTCATTGCCGCATCCTATTCCTACGTCACCGACACGCCGGATTTCTGGCGGCGCGAAGGCCAGAAGTACCCGGAGCATGGGCAGCGCTTCACCGGCGAACCGGCCTATTTCAAACATATCACCGAGGCGGCCAAGTTCCTAATGGAATCCAACGGCACAACCGCCAAGGATTACAAGTGGGCGGTCTTCCACCAGCCGAACACCAAGTTCCCGCAGCGCGTGGCGGGTATATTGGGCTTTTCACCCGAACAGATCGCGCCGGGGCTGCTCGTGCCGATGATCGGGAATACGTATGCCGGCTCGTGTCTGATCGGTCTGACTGCCACCCTGGATGTGGCCGAGCCCGGCGACCGTATCCTGGTCGTTTCGTTCGGCTCCGGGGCTGGTTCGGACGCCTTCGATATCCGCGTGACCGACAAGCTGCAAGCGCGCCGTGAGCTGGCCGCCAAGACCCAGGATTACATAGTCCGGCGGACGGAGATTGATTACGCGACGTATGTAAGGTATCGCGGGAAGATAACGCTGAAGTAGACAAGTAGACAAGTAAGAAGTAGATAAGTAAGAAGTAGATAAGTGAGAAGTAGATAAGTAAGAAGTAGATAAGTGAGAAGTAGATAAGTAAGAAGTAGATAAGTGAGAAGTAGATAAGTAAGAAGGATATGAGTAGAAGGTGAACCAGCAATATGGACGATAAAACAGATGTTATCATCGCCGGCATCGGCCAAAGGGCGGTTGGCGAACATTGGGACATTTCGCTGCGCGAGCTGGCTTTCAAGGCCATCGAAGCCGCCATCATTGATTCTGGTGGGCTGCGCCCGCAAGCCCTTTTCGTGGGCAACATGCTCGCCCCCAATCTCTCGCGCCAGGCGCACCTCGGCGTACTGCTGGCCGATTTTGCCGGTCTTAACGGCATCGAAGCGGTCGCGGTGGAGGCCGCGGGCGCTTCGGGCGGCGCGGCGCTGCGCCAGGGCTACCTGGCTGTGAAATCCGGCTTCGTTGATGTAGCCCTGGTGGTCGGCGTGGAGAAGTTCACCGACGCGATCGGCTCCGGCGTGGAGGCCGCCCTCGCCACGGCATCCGACAGCGACTTCGAATCTGTGCAGGGTCTGACGCCCACCGCCCAAGCTGCGTTATTGACGCGCCGCTACATGCACGAGTTCAATGTTCCGGCAGATGGGTTGGCCGGTTTTGCGCTCACCGCCCACGCCAACGGCGCGGGTAATAAAAACGCCATGTTCCAGAAGGCGATCAAGCTGGAATCGTACCAGAAGGCCGAGATGGTCAGTGAGCCGCTCAATATGTTCGATATCGCGCCGAATGCAGACGGCGCAGCCGCACTGGTCTTGACCCGAGGCGAGTTATTACCAACAGGCTATGCGCACAACTTGGCTCGAATCGCCGGTTCCGCGGCCGCCTGCGACCGGCTGGCGCTGCACGACCGGAGCGATCCGCTCTGGTTCGAGGCTGTGCAGCTCTCGGCCGGGAAAGCGATCAAGCAAGTTGGGATCACGCTGGATCAAATCTCCCTATTCGAATATGCAGATGCCTATTCGATCTATGCAGCGCTCTCTTTGGAGGCGGTCGGTTTTGCGCGGCGCGGCATGGGTTGGATATTTGCACAAGAGGGCGGTATCGCCCTGAGTGGGCGCATCCCCTGCGCCACCATGGGAGGCCTCAAAGCGCGCGGTAACCCAGGCGGCGCGACAGGCGTGTACCAAGCCGTCGAAGCCGCGACCCAGCTACGCGGCCAAGCCGGAGCGAACCAGGTGGCAGGCGCGCGTTATGCATTGATCCAGTCGTTGGGGGGCCCGGCCGCCACCGCCGTTGCCCACATTCTGGAACGGATGGAATAAGCTTGAGCCTGCGAAATGGGTCCAACGTCTGGCCCTTCCAGGGTGCTTCGCGAAGACGTTGGACTCCACAATACCAGGAAACTTGATAGTTCCTGATAGCTCCACGGAATTAAAGTTAGCCCACTTTAGCGATAAGGAGCTATTGAGAATGGAAATTCCACGACACTGGCGATTGAAGGGGCAGCGGTACGGGTTGGTCGGCGAGGTCTGCCCGCACTGCGAGGCCAAGATCTTCCCGCCCCGCGATATCTGCCCCTCCTGCGGAGGGGAAGCCAAGACGCTTTACGCCTTCAGCGGCAAGGGCGAAGTTTATTCATACACCACGATCTACGAAGCACCTGCCGGTTATGACGAGAACGCGCCCTACACCGTAGCGCTGGTCAAACTGAACGAAGGCCCGATGGTCACCGCCCAACTGACCGACGTGGGCGACCAGCCTGTCGAGATCGGCATGCCGGTCGAGATGGTGACCCGCAAGCTGCGCCAGGACGGCGATGAGCGCGGGATGCTGGTGTATGGGTATAAGTTTCGGCCTGTTTTGCAGGCAGCCTAACCCCTATTGAAACCCTTCGCCCTGTCGGGAAACCGGCAGGGCGTTTTTTTATTTCGCCTTCACTTTGCCGCGAGATTTGTTATACTTGGCTTATGCCAGCCCAATCGGTCAGGAAAGTAACACTCCGCAAGAATCTCTATTCCATTCACCACCACCTCCCCGTATAAATACACCAAGAGGGAAATCCCATGGCACTGACATCATTCCTAAGCACACACTTCGGTTTCGATTCCTTTCGCGTGGGACAGGAAGAGGCGATCACGAGCCTCCTCGACAACAAGCACACCCTTGCCATCATGCCCACGGGCGCGGGAAAATCGCTCATCTATCAGTTCGCCGCGCTACAACTCGACGGCCTTACTCTCGTTATTTCTCCGCTCATCGCGCTGATGAAAGACCAGGTGGACGCGCTCAACCGCAAGGGCATCCCCGCCACATTCATCAACAGCGCGATCCCTCTCGCAGAACAAAACCAGCGTTTGGCCCTCCTCGCGCGCAGACAATACCGTCTCGTTTATGTCGCTCCCGAACGTCTCCGCAATGTGGCTTTTCTCGAAGCACTCGGTAAGGGCGGGGATCACTCCCGCATGGCTCTTAGCTTGCTCGCTGTGGATGAGGCGCATTGCATCTCCGAGTGGGGGCACGATTTCCGCCCCGACTATCTTCACATTGCAGAAGCGCGCAAGCAGTTGGGGAATCCGCTCACCGTCGCCCTCACCGCTACCGCCACGCCGAAAGTCCAAGACGAGATCGTCAGGCTGCTTGGATTGCCCGAATCCACGAAACGCATTGTCACGGGCTTCAACCGCCCCAACCTGACGCTCGAAGTCAAATACACCGCCAACACTGAAGCCAAGTTCCGCGCGTTGAGTGAAATGCTCTGTAAGTCGGATTGGCAACACCGCACCTGCGGTTCGGTGCAGGTGTCCGACTTACAACAAGGCGCGACGCTCATATACACAGGCACACGCCGCGACGCTGAAGAAGTGGCCGAGTTCGTGCGCGTCGTCTGCAAACAACAAGCCGAGCATTACCACGCGGGACTCCTCCCCGAAGACCGCACCCGCATCCAGGAACGCTTCATCAATGGCGCGATTCCCGTCATTGTGGCGACCAACGCTTTTGGCATGGGCATCGACCGCGCCGACGTGCGCCAGGTGATCCACTACTCCGTCCCAGGCTCGCTCGAAGCGTATTACCAGGAGGCGGGTCGCGCCGGCCGCGACGGGAATCCCGCACGCGTTGTCCTGCTCTACGATCCGCAAGATCGCGCCTTGCAGGAATTTTTCATTGCCAGCAGTGTCGTCACGCCCGAAGATCTTCAACTGCTTTACCGCGCCATTGGGAATGAGAATGATGAAATCTGGCTGACTACCGAAGACTTCCAACGCCGCACCGAGCTGCACCCCGTCAAGATCAGGGTGGGACTCGCGGAATTGGAGCGCGTCGGAGCGCTCGAACATCTTGGCGACGATAACGTGCGGATGTTGTTGCGACGCGGGGCGTGGAATCCATCTGTAGTCCAACAAGCCGCGGCGCGCAGCAAAGCGCATACCCGTCACCGCACCGAGCAATTGGATCATATGATCCACTACGCTGAGTCGAACGCCTGCCGCCGTCGAATTGTGTTGAAACATTTCGGCGATAACGGCAGCGCCGAAGCGCCTGTCTGCTGTGACAACTGCGAAACGAACAAATCGCTGGCTGCAGAACGCGCCGCGGGTGAAACGGGCAAGGATATCACAAAGATGTCTCACGCCGAACGCGCCGCTCTCATTATCCTTGACGCGGTGCGCCGACTAGGCACACGCCTCGTGGGGCGCGAGAAACTGGCGCAAATCCTCAAAGGCTCGAAGGCGCAAGATATACTCAAGTATCATTACGATGGACATACCTATTACGCCAGTCTTGCCGCCATCCAGCAGAATCAAATCGAAAACATGATTGAAGAATTGACCAAGCTCGGCTATTTCAAAATCGTCGGAGGCGAATATCCCGTTGTCAAACTGACGCCAAAAGGCGAGAGCGCCATCCAGCAAAAAACATCCATTCCGCTGAAACTTCCGCAGGGCTTTTCCGCACACAAGATCCAAAAGAAGAAAGCGGAAATGCAGGCAGGGGGAACGGTGGAGTACACGGGTCAACTCATCAACGAAGGCTTGACGCCCGAACAGGTAGCGCGTCAACGCGGCTTGACCCCGATGACGATTTACGGTCATTGCGCCAAACTCATCGCAGCGGGAAAGCTGGATGTGAACGTGGTCGTTCCCAAAGACATGCAGAACAAAATCAAAACAGCCATCGAAAAGATCGGCTCGACGCAGACCCTTTCCCCCATCAAAAACCGCCTACCCGAAGAGATCAGCTTTGAAATGATCCGCTGTGTGGTCGCGGCACACGGGCTGTCCCAGACTTCCGAAGTTTCCAAAACTTCGGAAGTCTCTGCGCTTGATTCCATCTCTTCCTACATCTCCTCCTCCCACCCCCGCGTCATAAAAGGTAATTGGCAAACAGGCTTCGCGCTCGATTTCCACAGCAGTTACCGAGGCGCGGACTGGAACCGCAGCGGTGTAGGCGATCTCGTCTACCGTCTCAAGTATGAATCGGACGCATCGGTTCTCCCCAGACTCATCGAGGAGACACGTAAACTTTTCGCCGCGCATCCTGAGATGAGTCAATTCGACATCATCGTTCCTGTGCCGTCCTCCACGCCGCGCGAGTTCAGTCCCGTGCATGAATTCTGCAAAGCACTATCAGCCGCGCTCCACAAACCCGTGCAAACTTGCGTTATCAAAACGCGCCAGACCAAGCCACAAAAGGAAATGCAAACCCTCCCGCAAAAACGTGACAACGTTGCAGGTGCGTTCGCGGTGAAAGACGACACCCTAGAGGGTGGCATAACTGGAAAGAAAATTCTCGTTGTAGATGACCTGTTCGATTCCGGCGCGACCCTCGAAGAGATTACCAAAACGCTGCTCAAACACAAAGCCGCGAGAATCAATGTACTGACTTTGACTCGAACAATTCACGCCGACGCGTAAGGCGGAATGGCATTCCGCCCCACAATGCGGAATGGCATTCCGCCCCACAATGCGGAATGGCATTCCGCCCCACAATGGGGAATGGCATTCCGCCCCACAATGGGGAATGGCATTCCGCCCCACAATGCGGAATGGCATTCCGCCCCACAATGCGGAATGGCATTCCGCCCTACACCGCACTTGGAACCTGACACTTGACACTCTCCCCTGACTCTCTTGCTCTCCTTCTCCTATGCTCCCAACTCGGTTTGGACGACGACTCGCCCAAGCCGCTGACCCTGCGCGAATGGAATCCCCTCGTGCGGAAAATGCAAGCCGCCTCACTCCGGCCCTTCGACCTGCCGCGCCTCTCCGGCACCGACATCCGCTCGAAACTCGACATCGATGAGCAACTCGTAACTCGTATCTCGTATCTTGTATCCCGTAACCTTCAACCTTATCTACACCGCCTCTCAACTCTCGGCATCTTGCCCCTCACCCGCGCCGATCCAGACTACCCCGAGAGGTATCGCTCGCGCTTGAAAGAATCTACTCCTGCCGTGCTGTTCTATGCAGGTGAAAAAGCGTTGCTTGGGCAGCCTGGGATTGCCGTTGTCGGCTCACGTCACTTGGACGAGGCGGGACAGGAATGCGCCAGGTTCGTCGGCAACGCATGCGGACTTTCGGGTCAGGTGTTGTATTCGGGCGGGGCGAAGGGCGTGGACACAATCAGTATGGAAGCTGCTCTCGAGGCGCGCGGAACCGCTGTCGGTGTGCTGGCGGATAGTCTGGAGAGGCAGGTCAAAGTCCAAAAAGAAGCACTGAGTCGCGGCGACCTGTGCCTGGTCACACCTTACAGTCCCGATGCAGGATTCTCCGTCGGCGCGGCGATGGGACGGAATCGTCTCATCTATTGCCTCGCGGATTACGCCATTGTGGTCGCCTCCGACGCAGAAACAGGCGGCACATGGGCGGGCGCGACTGAGACACTCAAGAACAAGTGGATTCCTATTTTCGTATTGGAACACGAAAAGATGCCGGAGGGAAACAAGTTGCTCTTGCAAAGAGGCGCTTTGCCGTTTCCACATCCATTCAAGGAACCGGCTGTGAAGCTGCCTGGGTGGTTGAAGGCAAGAGCCGCGAGCCTGCCAGTCAAACCTGACCAACCAAGGTTACTTTAGTGTCCTCATACCCCGATTACGTATATAACACCCTCGCCCGCGCCAGCGAGGTCGGCCAGTGGTACTGCGGACAGTCTGAAGCCGCGGGGCTATGCTACGATATCCTGGCGCTCTTCCCCGAATGCCAAGAAGCCCGCGATCTCGTCTACGATCTGTTTTGCGACGAGTGGACAATCTACAATAATCGCGTCGCCGTCCAGCGAAACATTGACGAATGGGACGACCGTCCCTGGCAGCAGCGCCGCCGGCTGGCGCTATCGTTCCGCTTCATGAGCCGCTGGGAGGGGCGGCATCGTGAGCACGAGGCAGGCTTCGAACACGAGCGCGATGGGCCACCTGACGTGGCAGCCATCCTGGAAGAGGGCAAGATGGAGCTGCTTGGCGAATACTGCCTGGGCGATGAGGAATGTTCCAATTTTGCCTGGACGATCTTCGCCGAAGCGTTAGCGAAAACCAACGACCCGCGCACAGCCCTGCTCTGGATCGGCAAAACCTACGCAGACTTGGGCTTCTTTGCAGACGCTGCCGAGGCGCTCGGCGAACTCTGCTCGCGCTTTGCCGACGCCGACGCCGGTCGTTTGCTCGCAGAAGTCATTTGGTGGCGTGACAACGCCCATCGCATCCCATGGATCCCGCCGCGCGGCAACGGCTCCCGCTACGACCGGATGATGCAGCACATTGACCCCACCGCGCCGAAGACGAACGAGGAGATCATCTGTCACCGCCGGGAAAACCAGAAAGAGCGGCTCACCCGCTACCGCCCCAGCATTGACCCGCAGTTGGCCGTCAACTTCCAGGCGTCCATTCCAGAGCAGGAGGAAAAGCCATCACCGACTTTGGTGGATTGGAGCTTTCTCGATACGGATGATGGCCAACCCGGCGAACCGGCCGATTGGGTGAAGAAAAGCATCAAGCAACTCGAAAAGTGGGGAGAGAATGATCAGATCCACCGGGAAATGATCGAGGAGATGAAGCAGATGCACCGCTGGACACGCAACATCCCGCCCCCCTCCACACCGCCGCGCTACGATCCTAATGAACCGCCGTTCGATCCCGCTGATTTCCTCGGCGGAAGGGACGATGATGTTCTCGATGAAATCTAGAAGTTGGTTATACTTTGCCTGCAATGGCCATTCTTACCCCTCAACTTCTCGACAGCTATCCATATTCCCACTACGCGGACGCCAGATCAATCCAGCGCGGACGCGCCTATTACAAAGAGGGTCGCGTCTGGGATGTAGACCTGATCAATAAAAACAAAGCCATCTGCCTCGTGGATGGCGATTCGGGCGAATACACCGTCGAGATCGAAGCAGACAAGAAATCGGGCAGCTTGTATTTCGATTGTGATTGCCCCTATGCAGAGGATCATTTTTGCAAGCACATGATTGCCGCGGCGCTGGCCTTGTGTGAACATCTCAAAAGCGGTGGGGAGGCGGGGGATGAGGAGGGTGGCTTTCTGGACTACGAAGATGATGACAAAGATGTCGCCATTCCCCCTGCTTCCCATCCCACGAATAATCGCTATTTTCCACCTGCCACCCATCAGCGGGTGACCAGCTTCTATCATCCGCCCGCTCCGCCATGGAGACAGCAGCTTGAGAACGCCCTCCAGCAAGTTCCGCGTACTGCCAGCGCGGGAGCCAATGTCCAACGCTATGCTGCCGTCGTTCTGTTGACGAAGGAATACTATTATTCTCCAGGCGCGTATTCGCTCAAGCCTTATATCATCAGGGCCAGAGATTGGCGGATTCTGCAATCCATGGTAGAGGCCGATAAGCAGGCGGTCGCTGACCTGCTCGATCAAAATCTTGAGTGGATCAAGGTCGCGGAGGAAATGCGCGATAATGCAAATCCGGCAGGTTGTCTCAACCTTTCTGGCGAGGCGATCAGCCTGATAAACTTTCTCTTCCAACTTTCCCGCTACTATTACAGCGGCTTATCGGGAATAGTCAGCTATCTACCCATGCTGGCGCATCTGGATATTCCCCTTTACCTTGCTGTCAACAAACAGAAAATTCAAAATCGCGTCCAAATCATCCCCGAACCGGTTGAATTCGAAATCACCTTCACCCACGAGCAGGGGAGCTACAACTTGCAAGCTGCGCTAAAAAACCAGGCATTCGCGGTGGGCAAGTCCAAAGTGGAGACAATCTCCTTCAACCCTCCCTGGGTGTTGATGGATAACCTGTTATTCCCATTACAGAATTCCAGTCATATCGTTCTCCTGTCATCGTTCCCAATTTCCATTCCCGAATCGGAAGCCGAGTTCTTTCGCGAGAATTACCTGCGCCGCGTGGCGGAGACATTTCCGATAAATAGCGACCTTATCCGCTGGCGCAATGTGCAAGCCGAACCAATCCCGCGCCTCTACCTCCACGATGACAAGGACCAAACCCTGCGCGCCGACCTGCGCTTTGGCTACGGCGATTACGAGGTGAACGCCTCGAAAACGGGCACGATGCAATCCGTCGAAACTCTCCCCGACTCTTGGGAATTGATCCGCGTCTACCGTCACCCCGACCGCGAGCAATATTTCTACCAGCTCCTTACCGATCCAAACTATCGCCTCAAGCGCGCTGGCACAAGCCAACCCTTCGGCGCCTTCGAGCTGCGCGCCCGCGCCCATCCCTTCGACTTTCTGCTGCATTCCATCCCGCTGCTCACGCAAGCAGGATTTGAAATCTATGGCGAGGAGAAACTCAAACTCGGCAAGATTAATCGCGCTACGCCAATGTTGCGCCTCAGCATCACTTCGGGCATTGACTGGTTCGACCTGAAAACCCTCGTCGAATTTGGCGACCAGCAGATTTCATTACACGACGTCCACAAGGCGCTCAAGCGCGGCGAGCATTACGTCAAGCTTGCGGATGGTTCGGTGGGTAAAATTCCCGAAGAATGGCTGGAGAAATACAAGCATCTCTGGAACCTGGCGCAGGAGACAACAGACGGCTTCCGCGTCGCCGATGTTCACCTCTCGCTGCTCGATTCCCTGCTCGAAGATGACGCCTCGATCCAGACGCCTCCCGATTTGATCCAGCGCCGTGAACGTCTCCGCTCCTTCGAGCGGATCGAACACCATCCGCTCCCCAGCGGATTCGTCGGTGAGCTGCGCCCCTACCAGAAGCACGGCTTCGACTGGTTGCACTTCCTGCGCGAATATAAGCTCGGCGGCGTCCTGGCAGATGACATGGGGTTGGGGAAAACCGTCCAGGTGCTGACCCTGCTCCAATCATTGAAGGAACAAGGTGAGGCTTCCACTGCGCGAAGTATCAAGAAAGCGACGTTGCTCGTCGTCCCCAAGAGCCTGCTTACCAACTGGCAACGCGAATCCGAAAAGTTCACGCCCGCCTTGCGCTTCCTCGAATACATGGGGAACTTCCGCGCTAAGGATACTGCCATCTTCGACGATTTCGATGTGGTGTTGACCACCTACGGCACGATGCTGCGCGACGTGGAATTATTACGCGCCTACAAATTCCATTACATCATCCTCGACGAATCGCAAGCCATCAAGAACCCGCTGGCGAAGAGCGCAAAAGCCGCACGCCTGCTTACTGCCGATCATCGCCTGGTGATGACCGGCACGCCCGTGGAAAACAACACCTTCGAGCTGTGGTCGCAGTTCGCATTCCTGAACCCTGGCCTGCTCGGCAACATGGACTATTTCAAAAGCGCGTTCGCCAATCCCATCGAAGCCAAAGGCGATGAAGCCGCCGCCAAGACACTGCGCAAGTTGGTCTACCCCTTCATCCTGCGCCGCACCAAGGAACAGGTCGCGCCAGAGCTGCCGCCGCGCACCGAGCGCATCGTCTACGCTGCCATGGACGCGGCTCAGAAGAAACTCTACATACAAACTCGTGAGCGTTACCGCGCCGAGCTGCTTGGCCTGATCGAAAGCGAAGGCATCCCCGAGGCGCGTTTCAAAATACTCGAAGGGCTCCTGCGCCTGCGGCAGATTGCCATCCACCCTGCCCTCGTTGACAGCAATTACAGGGGCGAGGCGCCCAAGTTCGAAATCCTACTCGAAACATTGGAGACCCTACAAGCCGAGAGGCACAAAGCACTCGTTTTCTCGCAATTCGTGGAAACGCTCAAGCTCGTCCGCCGCGAGCTGGATGAGCGCAAGATCAAGTACGTGTACCTCGACGGGCAAACGCCCAACCGCCAATCGCGCGTGGACTTGTTCCAGAACGACCCAAAATACCCCTTCTTCCTGATCAGCTTGAAGGCGGGCGGCGTGGGACTAAACCTGACCGCCGCTGATTATGTTATCCACCTCGACCCGTGGTGGAATCCTGCTGTCGAAATACAGGCCAGTGACCGCGCCCACCGTATTGGCCAGGATAAACCCGTTTTCGTTTACAAAATCATTACCCGCGATACAGTGGAGGAAAAGATCTTACAATTGCAGGAAAAGAAACGCGCCCTGGTTACAAGCCTCATCACCACCGAGGCCAGCTTCTTCAAGTCGCTGACGCAAGACAATATTAAGGAATTGTTTAGTTAACTCCCCTACCCCGATTACATCTCCTAAACCCTCACCCGCGCCTGCGATGTAGGCCAGTGGTACTCCAGAACTACTTCGAGCGGTGTGAAATGTTGTACAATTGAGTTGTGCCATTGATGGTTTCATCGGTCGAGATGTCATAAGGAGCGAGCCATGTTATCTCCAAACGAAACCCATCCGACAGCGCTGAAATGCCCCCAATGTGGCGCAGATCTCATCCCCCACATCGACGCTTTTATCATCTGCCAATATTGCGGATCGAGCCTGGTCTGGAAAGGAGCAGGGCAGGCCACACCGGAATCGCATCCGACCGCCATCCGCGGCATGAGGTTGAAGCAATTTGTCTATACCGATACGCAAGGCACGGGGTTGGAGATGTTTCGGATGCTCGCCCCGGCCGGATGGCAGTTCCAGGGCGGATGTCGCTGGCTGTTGGATAATCCGGGAATGCCGGCGGTGATCAACATCCAATTGGGCAATCCACAGGGAGCGGAAGCGTTCGAGATCCTGCCCAACATCAACTTCACCTGGAACAACAATCCCATGACCCGGATGATGTTCCCGGTCGGCTCAAGATATTTTGGCGCCGAGGTGCGGCCTCCGATGAAAGTGCTGGACGCTTTCCACCAAATCCTCCTGCCGCGCTACCGCTCTTCGGCAAGGGATCTCCAAATTCTCAACGAGGAACTTCAGCCCGACCTGCCGCGCCTGGTCAAATCCGAGGCGGCGGTCAGCGGCGGCTGGGCGGAGGGGGCAAAGATGCGCATCAGCTATTCAGGGCAATCAGGCGCGCTCGAGGAGGAAATCTACGGCGTGGTCGAGGTCTTTCGCGCGCCGCTCGCCTCCGCGTTCGGCGTCAGCGAAGTGATTTTCTGGTGGCTGGATTACCTGTTCTCGTTCCGCACCGCGGCTGGCAGGTTGGATGCCACCGCCGATCTATTCTCGGTGATGATCAAATCGTTTCAACTCAATCCGCACTGGTATGCGGCCTACAAATCCATCATCCAATCCCTGGCGCAAGCACAAATCCAGCGCATCCACCATATCGGGCAAATCGGCGAGATCTACGCCCGCACGGGGCGGGAAATGCGCGAGCAAAACCTGAACGATTGGTACAACCGCCAGGCGACTTACGATCGTCTCGCAACGGATCGCAGCCGGGCGATCCGCGACGTGGACGCGTTCTTCGATCCCAACCGGGAGGAGGTCGTGGAACTTCCCGCCGGCTATGGTCATGCCTGGGCCAACAACTTGGGAGAGTACATCGTCACCGACGACGCGAACTTCAATCCCAATCTAGAGTCGAACCAGCACTGGGAACCTATGGAACAGAAGTAATTGCCCTGGCTTTGAAACAGACTACTGTGCCTGGCAACCTCCACACCTCCCACCAGTAGCGCATCCAATAAGGCAGGTCGGCACCACCACCCATCGGGGGTGTTTTCCGTTTCTTCGGGGTGCTATTCTTTGAACATGATTACTTCCATCGAGCCCGAGGCCGGCAGTTGGCTCCTGCTCGTCGGCCCGCGCAGCCTGAATGCTGCCATGCTGGCCGCCATCGCCCGCCTGGGGGAACGCGGCGATCTGCGGGTGCTGGATGGCGGCAACCGTTTCAACGCTTATCCCGTCGCACGCGCCGCGCAGGGCAGGCCGGAGATTTTAAATCGAATCACGGTCTCACGCGCCTTCACCTGCTACCAGGTGCTTTCTCTTCTGGAAAGCACGCCGGCGATCCGGACGCCTCTGGTGATCCTCGACATGCTCAACACCTTCTACGATGAATCGGTGAATCGCGGGGAGCGCAAGCGCATCCTGCGCGCCTGCATCACGCATCTGAAACGCCTGCAGCGTTCCGCCGGCGGAGTAATCAGCGTCCACCCGCCGGCCGTTCCCAGCCCGGCAGCCCAGGAGCTCTTGGAGCTGCTCCAGGCGGCCGCGGCGGATACATATTTCATCCAGCCGGCAGTTTCCACGATTGAGCAGATGAGGTTGTTCTGACACGACAGAGATGAGCGAGACCTTCACCGGCTGGCTGTTTGACGTGTACCCGAACGAGACGAACCTGACCCTCTGGCTGATCGGGGAGGATGGGCAGCGGCATCGTCTTTCTCAGGATTTCTCCGTCTCGGTTTATGCCAGCGGGCCTTTCCCGCGCCTGCGGCAACTCTGGAAATGGCTCGAAGAGCAGCCCGTCCAGGTCTCCCTTGCGCGGCAGGAACGGAAGGATGTGTTTCGGGGGATGGCGCCGGTGCTGGCAGTGGCTGTGGCGCAGCCAGCCAGGCTGGATGAATTGTTCCGCGCCATGATCTCAAAATTCCCCGACCTGACGTACTACGATGGGGACATCTCCATTCCCCTGCGCCATGCCGCGGCCTTCGATGTTTTTCCGTTGGCGCGCTGCACAGTGGAAGTACAGGGAGAGAAGGTGGTGAAGATCTCTCCATTGAATACTCCCTGGGACCTGGAACCGGAAGCAGCGCCCTTGCGCATCCTGACGATCGAGCCGGACTGTGACCCTGCCAGGGGGACGCCAAAGACAATCACGATTGCTTTCGAGCGCAACAACTACACTTTGCCGATCAACCCGGATAAGAAGGCGTCCTTGTTCTGGACAGTGCGCGCCGACATCAAGCGTTTCGATCCCGATCTGATCCTGACTTCCTGGGGCGATACCTGGTTGATGCCATATATGGTCAAAACCGCCCAGGAAAATGCGTACGACCTGCCGCTGAATCGGGACGAAGGCCAGGCTGTGGTGGAGCGAAAAGAGCACACCTACTTCTCCTATGGCCAGATCGTCTACCGCGGCCAGCAGGTGCATTTACGCGGCCGCTGGCATATCGACCGCGAAAATGCCATGCTGTGGAAGGATTACGGCCTGACTGGCGTCCTGGAAATGGCGCGCGTCACCCGCCAGCCGGCCCAGGAAGCCGCCCGTCTTTCTCCGGGAACGGGCATCTCATCCATGCAGTTCGTCACCGCCCTGCAGAATAAAATCCTGATCCCCTGGCATAAACACCAGGCGGAGACTCCCAAGACGGCCATGGAATTGCTGCGCTCCGACATGGGTGGGATTGTCTACCAACCCACCATTGGCCTGCACCGGGAGGTGGGTGGAATTGACTTTGTCTCCATGTACCCTGGCATGATGGTGAAGTACAACATCTCCCCCGAAGTGCCACGAGCGGCGGCGGATCTGGAACCTGCTCCAAGCGATCCGGGCATTGTGCCCCTGACGCTGGCCCCGCTTCTCAAAAAGCGCCTGGCGCTCAAGTCGGCGCTGCTAACTTTGAGCAAATTCGACTGCCGGCGTCCGGTCATTCAGACGATGGCCTCGGCGGAGAAATGGTTGCTGGTCACATGCTTTGGATACCTGGGATATAAGAATGCACGGTTTGGACGGATCGAAGCCCACGAGGCGGTGACGGCTTATGGACGAGAAGCCCTGTTGCGCGCCAAGGAAGCCGCCGAAGCCCTCGATTTCGAGATACTGCACATGTACGTGGACGGCCTATGGGTGCGCAAGGCGGGTTGCAAGACGCCGGCAGATTTCGAGGCGTTGCTCTCCGAGATCACCGAGCGCACGGGGTTGCCCATTTCCCTGGATGGCGTCTACCGCTGGGTCGTCTTTCTGCCCTCGCGCGTGAATGAGGCTGTGCCGGTGCCCAATCGCTACTTCGGCGTCTTCCAGGATGGGACGCTCAAGGTGCGCGGCATCGAGGCGCGCCGCCGCGACACTGCGCCCTTCATCGCAGAGACGCAGATGGGCCTTCTGGAGCTCCTGGCCAAAGCGCCGGAGGCGGATGGCTTGAAAGATCTTCTGCCGAAGGCCCAGGCGTTTGTTGATAAACACCTGACGGCGCTGCGCAAAGGCCAGGTTCCCTTGGAGAAACTGCTTGTGTCGCAAAGGTTGACGCGCGAAGTCGGCGAATATTCCTCCCCGTCGCCAGCCGCCCGCGCCGTGAAGCAGTTGCAGGTTGCTGGCAGAACGGTCCGTCCCGGGCAGCGAGTGCGATTTCTCTTTACACTTGGAAGGCCGGGCGTCCATGCCTGGGATGTTCCGGGTGAACCCGACCGGCGCTGCATTGATCTGCATCGCTACGCCATCCTGTTCGAGCGCGCCGTCGAGACGGTGATGGCGCCGATCCGGCAGAGCGTTGCGGGCGGAGCGGAGGGCGAATGCCTGTATCTATTTCCCGTAAACAAAGCTTGGCGAGAGGTCAAAGTAGAAATTGCGGAGGACTTGTGAAAACAAGAGATTATTTCAAGTTGAAGACAACCATTCCACCAAATCATTAGCTTTTGCTTCTGCCTCCGTCATGGAAACCACCACGCTATCCCGCGCAAACCATCGGCAGCAAGTGCAGACGAGCGGCGAGGTCCACCAAGCGTTTCAACTGCTGTGCCGGCTCCAGAGCATCAGGAGGAGCGGTAGTCCTCTTGGTAAGCGGACGAGTAGAGGCGGTCAGGCGCTCGAAGCTTACCAAGCGGAAGGCCAGGTCGAAAAACAGCAGCAGCCACCAGGCCTCCGCCATGGAAAGCCATTCACGCACTGAAAGCTCACGCAAGAGGTGGAGCTTATCCCTGAATGATTTCCACAAGGCCATTCTCCAGCAGGTGACCGAGAAGCTCCAGAAGATCCCCTTCCAACCGGGCAGCGGCGACTTCGTATTCGGATGCGAGCACCTGGTAGCTTTCCCTCAGCCCTTTTCCATCTTTTAGCAGGCCATATAGACGTGCGCCGACCTCATCCAGCGCGTAATACTTATTCGTTTGCGTGTTCAGCAAGACAGCATCCTGTTCCACGAGCCGGAACAAAACATGCGGTGGGATGCGCAGGGCAGAGTCCAGTGTCAGCATAAATTCACCAGCAATTCCTTTATCTCGGGCAGCGCATCCTTGCGATGCGGGTAGTCCAGGCGGTAGACCGGCACCTTTCCACCGGCTGCAGCGCTGAAAGCCAGGTGGTTTTCGAGCAAGGCAGGTTCAAACAGGCGCGTCCCGGCGGTATGACGCAACAACATCGCGACGGCTTGGGTGAGGTTAAGCTGGTGGATCGCAGGCTTTTCGTCCGGGCGAACAGGCGTCAGGATGCAAATTCTACCCAAGGGGAGGCGTTCCGGCAAGCGCGGGCCAGGTTGCGCATCCAGGGACAGCTTGAGCTGGGGGAAGTGCGACCACAACTGATCCAGTTCAACCCCATGTCCTCCGTAGTGGAGGCCTTCCGCTACGCCTACCTCGGCGCGGGCACGGTGAACCTGGCGCAACTGGGTTACAGCTTCGGATTTATGGTCGTGGTGATCCTGGTCGGCGCGGTCATCTTCAACCGTGTCGAGCAGACGTTCATGGATACGGTATAATCTTGGAGATGAAAGATATCCAGCCACGGCGTCCGTCGCATTTATCACATTTTGCACAGACTTGTCTCGATGCTCTGGCACAGGCGAACCTGGGGCAATATATTTCTATTGGCGGCGCGCTAGGATTGTTTCACTATCTTGATTATCGCCCAACGCATGATGTTGACGCGTGGTGGTCCGACTCTGTAACGGAAGAACAGCGATCGCTTGTAATCGATACGCTCGAGAGGATTTTATCTACGTTTGGTAATGTTCGAGTTCGCAAGTGGGGCGATGTGGAAAGCGTTGAATTGCGACAGGAAGACAGAACGGTTTTTAGTTTCCAGATCGCCCGCCGTTCGGCGCGGCTCGAAGATCCCATTTCTGCCGGTTGGATTGATGTTCCTCTCGACAGTCTCGTTGATTTGATGGCAAGCAAAATGGTCGCCCTTATTGAACGCGGCGCTCCGCGCGATTTTTTGGATGTGTTCACCCTTTGCCACTCTGGATTGTTCACAATCGCTGATTGTTGGAATCTGTGGCGCAAGCGGCAATCTTTGGCAGGTAGCGATACGGATTTCGTGCGCGCGAATTTGGCGATCCAAACTCACCTGGAGCGCATCTCCCTGCATCGTCCGTTGGAGCAGATCGAAGATGTTGGACAACGTGAGCAATCCCGGCGAGTGCGCGATTGGTTCTTGAATTCCGACAGGAAGACAATGCCTGACTCTCCTTGGCTGGATGGTACGCTTTATCCCGATACTGATGTTCCAGAATCGCTGGATAAATTCGCCGACCGCGTGGATTTCCTTGCCCGCTTGTGCGCAGCCTGGGATTTCGGGTTGTTACCCGAGGCGGTCACCATCGCAGAAATCCGCCGCGAAGATTGGCGTGAGGCCGTCGAAGCCTGCCGCTTGTTGACCTCTCCCGCTTATCACTTACTGCGCCGCTGGCATGGTCTCAATCCGCTTCCATATTTGGGCCAGCAGATCGCCATGATCCGCGACGATTCCTGCCTGGTGTCGGTCTGATTGGAGAATGCCTCTTTGGCGCGCTCATCTTCAACAGGTATGTTGCTCGACAGGTGCGCGTGTGGTAGCCATGCCAGATGTAATCGGTTTTTTGCGGGCAAGCCTGCAAGGTATGCCAACAGTGAATGCAACCTTATCACCTTGGACTGGAACTGTGCCTGCTCCCATGGTGCTTTCCTGGATGAAGGATATCGAGACATTGGCCCGCCCAGATGATGAAGCACTGCTAGCCTGCCTCAGCCATATGCGCGCTTCGCTTGCCCCGCGCCTAATGCAGCCAACCAAATGATCGGCGCATTCTGGATATGGAAACTTATGCGTCTCCTTCGAACAACAAGGGTTTGGCTAGGGGAGGCTCTCGCTCCAACTGAGCCACTGACGGCGCGCCAAGCATATTTGCGCACCGTTGCCCTGGCTCCTCACGCTGGTCTTGCATGGTGTCGCCTCGGGTCGAATTATGAGCGAAACGGCGAGACCGATAAAGCCTGGAGTGCTTTCGTGAATTGCTGTTATCATGGCGATCCGGGATCGAATGGCTGTTACGGGGCAGGGCGAATGATGGAAAAGTTCGGGAACATCCAGCAGGCAATCATATATTACCGCCACTCGAGCTGGCACGGGGTGCAGGACCGCGCAGATGAGTTGGAAGCGCAATTGCAGCCCTGAGCTTGGCTCATTTCCACCTAAAATAATCGCCGGTAAACCCGGCGATTTTTGTTTATTGTGGCTTACTCCCCTTCCCCACTAACCTCCAGCCACAGCGCCTTGAACTTCAGCGCGTCCTCTTCGAGAACCGGGCTTTCGCACATAATGCGGCCTTGCGCCCCCGAATCGTGCAGGGCGCGCAGCAACGTTTTGAAGTCCATATCGGCTTCTTCAATGACCAGGTGGTTTTTCTCACCCTTGGGGCCATAGTTGATGCCGGAAAGGTGGATATGTAAATGTTGCATGGCTTCGTCGCCGAGTGTCTTACGATAGAGTTCCAGGGCGGACATCCATTCGGCATAGGTGTTCATCGCCCCATCGCCGAGGCGGGCGTGCAGGTGGGCAAAGTCCAGACAGGGGAACACTCCCGGGATCTCACGCGCCATGGCGAGCGTATCCGCCAACGAGCCGAGCATGGCAGCCTTGCCGCTGATCTCCGGGCGCAGCGTGACCGGGTTGCCAGCAGCACGCAATTCGTCCAGGCAGAGTCGCAAGCGCGGGATGACGGTATCTAGCACCTCTTCTGCCGGGCGACCAAAGAGCGAGCCGGGATGGAAGACGATATCCGTAGCGCCGGCCAGGTTTCCGAAGTGCGCGGCATCCATTAAGTACTTGCGCAGGCGCGGCCATTTCCCTGCTTCGCCATTCAAGTTGATGTAGTACGGCGCGTGGACGGAGAGCGCCACGCCTTTTTCCTCAGCAGCCTTCTTGATTGCAGCGCAAGCCACCTCGCCAACGCGTACGCCGCTGACCCAGGCCAGCTCCAATGCATCCAGACCAATGGATTTTGTGTAGTGTATTCCACCCACCGTCCCGCCCGGTTTCGGCGGAGTTGCGGCGGGGGAACCGACGGTTCCAAATTTGAAAGAGAGGGACATGGGCACTCCTTGCGAGTTACAAGTTGCGTGTTACAAGTTACGTAACCCGAACCTTGTAACCTGCTACTTTCAGATTCTCACCTACCAGCCAATAAAGCCACCTTCCCCCATAACGGCGGCCCGAGAATTAGCAGGCCGACGAGGATGGAGGTCAGCGCAGAGATCAGGACAGCAGCCGCGCCCACGTCTTTGCCCACCTTGGCCAGGGGATGGTGGTGCGGACTGGCCAAATCCACTACTGCCTCCAGTGCTGTGTTAATGAATTCCGCCGTCCAGACTAATGCAATGGTGACGAACAACACCGCCCAATCACGCGCTGGCAGGCGCAGCCAGAAAGCCAACAGAATGACCAGCGTGGTAATGATCGCGTGAACCCACGCGTTGCGCTGCGTGCGGATGACGAACCACCAACCGCGAAAAGCGTGACCGAAAGCCTGGATGCGGGAAAGGAAGAAGGCTTTCATGGTTCTTGGTTAGGCGTGATACATGAAACGTGACACTTGAAACGTGACACGTGATCCGAAATTACTCGTCCAAGATATTGATTTTATCGAGTCCGAGAATTGCCAAGACTTGGGTCTGAGCAGCCCACATACGGGCTTTTTCCTGCGCCTCAGCGTGGTCGTGACCGAGTAAATGCAGTACACCATGGACAACCAGGAGTTGCACCTCGGCTTCACGGGTGTGACCACGCAGCATGGCCTGCTCGCCGGCGCGCGGCAGGGAGATGACCACATCGCCCAAATAGCGTCTGCCAGTTTCCGGGTCGGTCTCATCCGCCGGGAAGGAGATCACATCGGTGGGCGCATCGCGGCCGAGGAAGTCGCGATTGAGCGTCTGAAGGCGCTCATCGCCGGTCAGAACGAGGGTCAGGTCGGCATCGGGTGCGGTAACCAGGGTTAAGGTCGCAGTCGCAGCGCGTTCGAGAAGCTCAGGTGGAAACCCCAGTCCTGGGTCAATTTCCAAAAAGATCATTTGCCTTTCCAGGTTAGAGGACGGGTGTGCATATCGGTCGGGAGGGAGCGTTCATGAGGATATTCCAAGCGCGGGTGGTAGCTGCCGCGCAACGTGGCAAGGAAGGACTCGATAATTTCCTGAATGTCATGCAACGTGAGTTGGGTATTATCCAACTGGCCTGCCTGTTGCCGGTATTCGATTACGCTGTGGATGAGGGCGCGCAGTTCGTCTTCGTTCTTGGGGCGCTCGGCGCGGGCGCGGGCTTCCACCCCGTCGGCCAGCATCAATAGTGCGGTCTCACGCGAGCGCGGCCGCGGGCCGGGGTAGCGGAATTTATCGGCATCCACCTGTTCGCTTTTTCCGCCAGATGCTTCCACGGCGGTGTTGTACTGGTAGCGGGTGATGAGCGTGCCGTGATGCTCGGAAATGAAATCACGGATGCGACTCGGCAAGCGGTATTCTTCCGCAAGCTCAAGCCCATCGGGAACATGACGGATGATGGCGGCAGCGGCATCCACCGGTGTCAGGCCAGTATGGGCATCAATTGCGTCCGGAGACTGGTTCTCGACGAAGAAGCTCGGGTTGGCGCTCTTGCCGATGTCGTGAAAGATGGCGCCGACGCGTGTCAGCAAGCCATCGGCGTGGATGCGCTCGGCAGCCTGCTCAGCAAGGTTCGCCACCTGCAGGCTGTGCTGGTACGTGCCTGGAGCGCGCTGGAGGAAATATTTCAGCAAAGGAGAATCGGGGCGCGAGATTTCGAGCAATTGCAGCGCGGTGGTCATTCCCAGGAACTGCGCCAGCAGGTACTGAGCTGGCAAGGCAATGCCGAGAGAAGCCACCCCGTTGAAAGTGACCGCCCCGAGCAGGGTGGCAGTACCGATCCAATCTGTATTGATGGAGGCGAGACGATAAGCCACAACCAAGGCCGCGCCCGCTCCAGCGACGGCCACCGCTGCCCAGAGGAAATTCCCCACGCGGCGCGCCTGTCCCAACGCCAGGATCCCGGAGAAGCTTCCGAAAACATAGAAGGGGAACAGACCGGGTACATCCGGCAGCCCATAAGCGACTAAGGCGCTCAAGAGCAGGGAAAAGATCATCCCACTCTCCATACCAAAAAGAGCTGAAACGAGCAAGCCAAACGCGGGGATTGGGAAAAGATAAGGAATTACCGTGTGGTTGGGCAGCACCACCCGCGCCCCCACCAAGAAGAACAGGAAAAGCAATGCCAGCAAGATCAAGCTGCGCAGATCGCCCGCCACTGACGGCCGGCGGCGATAAAAATACAAAAGAGTAAACCCCGCCGCCAATATGGTCAACACTGCCGGGCCGAGGTACCCCACGCTCTCGCTGGCGGGGTGGGTCAGCCCAAGCTCCGTCAAGGCTTCAAAGTCCGCCGCCGAGACGACCTGCCCGCTGAAGATTACAGTCTGCCCATTGACGTAAGACACAGTCACGGGCAGGATTCCATCACGCGCTGCCTGGCGGGCAGCCTGGGTCAGCTCCGGGCTGTAGAAACTGTTGGGCGCGACGAACGACGAAGCCAGTGCGATCACCAAGGCAGCCTCGACCTCTGTCAGCGAACTGACCATCGTTGGCATGCTCTGGAGAACAAGCTCCAAATCGTTGCTGCGCACCGGATTGCCCATCACCTGCTCGAGGACGTTGACCGCCTCGGTCTGGATGGTATCCCAGCGCGCCGACGAAATGGCTAGCAGGTACTCGATATCCACATCGGTAAGAGCGACCCCATCCAGGGCTGCAAGATCAGCTTGTTTTTGAGTTGCTGAGGTATCGGGATCGGCTCGCACCGAGGTAATGTAACTCAAAACGCCGCGCAATTTCTCGATCTGCCCGCGGGCGATGGACGGGTCAGGTGGAGCATAGATTTGTTCGACGGCGCGTTCGGATGCCGCGCGCGCTTCCTCAGTTTTCACATGACTAACGTAAGAAATATCACGCGGCGCGCGAAAGTCCTGCGGCGCAACGTCGCCCACCTGCAAAGGCAGGCTCTCCTGACGTAGCGTCCAAGGCTGGACAAGAGCAACAAAAGCCAGGAGACTTACGCTGACCAGCAGCAGAATGGCAAAGAGGTTTTGCCGGGAAATCTTAGGTAACTTTCGCATTAGCGGATGGTTTACCAAACTACTTCTGGAGCAGTTGCCGGACGGTCTGACTAACCTGATCGCCTGCGGCACGCCCCTGAATGCGAGGCATGAGCAGCTTCATCACCTTGCCCATATCCGCTGGAGAGACCGCTCCGGCCTCGGCGATGGCTACTTCGGCAAGCGACTTCAATTCATCCGCGCTGAGGGCTTGCGGCAGGAAAGCGTTGACAACAGCGATCTCAGCCTCGGCTTCGGCAATGAGATCGGGGCGGTTGGCCTGCCGCGCCTCTTCCAGCGCCTCGCGGCGCGTCTTGATCTCCTTTTGCAGGAGAGCCAACACGCCCGCTTCGTCGAGCGTCACCTGGCGATCAATCTCAGCCTGTTTGATAGCTGCCAGGGCCATGCGCACGGTGCGCTTCTTGACTTCATCTCCGGCGCGCATGGCGTCTCTGAGTGCGTCCGAAAGTTTCGTTTTAGTATCCATGAGGGTGATTATACACTAGGGGACAAATGATTCTCGCTACCTCAACCCCTTCAACTCATAGATCACCACCGGCTGGCTGCGGCCTTTCACCTGCACCGGATCAAGCGGATTCGCCGCCACCCGGTCTGCGACGATCGCGTAAGTGGCCTGGTCAATCAAGATTTGACCAGGATGCGCAGCGACTTCTAATCGCTGTGCCAGATTTACCGTATCCCCGATGGCAGTGTAATTGAATAACTCGCTCGTTCCGACGTTGCCGACCATCGCCTCGCCGGTTGTCACCCCAATGCGGAATTGGAGGCCCTGGGCAGGGTCCGCCGAACGCGCGTTCGCCTTCTGCGTGCGCTCCAGCATCGAGAGCGCGGCTCGCACTGCGCGCAGTGTGTGATCGGGCTGCGCATCGGGCGCGTTCCACAGCGCCAGCACGGCATCACCCATGAACTTATCCAACGTGCCCTCTTCCTCAAGGATCGCCTGTGCGGCCAATGAGAGGTAGGAGTTCAGCATTTTGAACAGCCTTTCAGGTGGGGTGACCTCGCTGAAGGGGGTGAAATCGTGCAGGTCGGCGAATAGGATGGTGACCTGCTGCCGCGTACCATCCAGGTGAAGGTGAGTGGGGTCCGAGAGCAGGCGGTCGCGCACGCGCGGGGCTACCACCCGGCCAAACGTCCTGCGGATACGCTCCTGCTCGACCTCCAGCTTGCGCTGCTCGGTCAGGTCCTCGATGACGATGGTCGCGCCTTTCGTCCCAAGGTAGGCATCCCGCAACGGCGAACAGGACAGGCGCAGGTAGAGATCGCCACGCGTGGGAATCGTGGGGGTTATGTCCTTGCTCAGGGTCACTTCGCCGCGTTCCAACGCATCGCTGGCCGCCAACTCCAGTTCATGGCTGAAAGAGGGCAAGGCTTCGGAAAGGGAGCGGCCCATCGCTTCGGCGAGTGGCAGGCCGAGAATGTTCACCGCTGCTTTGTTGAAGAGGGTGATCTTGCGCCCCACGTCAGTGGTGATAACGCCGGTGGCAATGGAGGCGAAGATATCGTCCATCAGGTTCTTCATTTCCAACGTCTGGTTGAGCGTGCGGTGAAGGTTGGTGAAGAGACGGGCATTCTCCAGTGCGAGGGTGGATTGTCCACCCACAGTGGTCAGGAAGTCAAGATCGTCACGCGTATATGGCTCTCCGGAACGGCGCAAGCCGAACGCCATGAAGCCAATCAACCGCCCTTCGTAGCGCAAAGGAATGAAGACTGAGCAGCCTAGCTGCTGGTAAGCCTGGGAAGCAGCCAGCTCAGGAGGCAAGGATGTTTCTGGCGGATACCACAACGCGGCTTCTGCGCTTTTAAGGACGCCGACCAGCGGGTCTTCAGCTTTGACGATGGGCTTGGCCTTTTCGCTCTGGGCTTGTGCCAGGTAGACCTGGCGCTCGTCGTCGAAGAGATAGATGACGAACTCCTCGGGGGCAAGCGCCTGCTGTAACTGCTCACGTAATAATTGCAGGGTGCGATCGAGATCTGGGGTGACGACCAGGCTGCTAGAAAGAGTATTCAGCGCGCGGCGGTAATCGGCCGGGGCGCGGTAGAACAGACGGTCAATAAGGCGTTGCATCAAGTCGCGCAGCGGCGAAAGCCCCAGGACAAGCAGGAGCAAATAGATGGCGACCAGCAGTGAGTTATCCGCACCCACCTGCCAGCGCAGCGCGAACGTGAGCAGGGTCATCAGCAAGTAAAAAACCGCCAAGGCGAGCGCCGTCACCAGGGTGTAGGTCAGCGCCTTGCTCAGGATGCGATCCACATCCAAGAGGCGATAACGCACGATGGCATAGGTAACGGTTAAAGGCAGGAGTACGAGCAATGGGAAATAAAGAGCGGCGTTAAAGGCGGGTGGCTGGCCGCTCATGGCTGAAGGGATCAGGTAGAAAATCATCATCGGCGCAAAGGCGATGGCCGCGCCAAAGACGATCACACGGCTCTGCTGGCGGATAACCGGCGACTGGCTGCGAAAGATGCGAATCGTCAAAGTAGTGATAAAGAACAAGATCGTCACGGCCATGTAGGCGTAGCCGACTTGCCAAGTCTTGATGTAGTCACGCGCGCCGCTCGGAAAGAGCATCTCGCGCGCCGCAGGGAGCGCCAGGAGAATAGAAACAGGCCAGGAGACGTAACGCAGCAATGGCCAGCGATCTATGAAATGGACCTGTTCAGGGAAGACCAACCCCAGATGCACCAGCGCGCCTGACGCAATGAAGAGACTGACCGACCAGACCAGGACAACATGGTGGGAGGTATTCATGTCGAGGAAGGTCGTGGTCGCCATACTGACGGCGACGGCAAAGGTCATGAAGGCGCGCCCGGCGCGCAGATTGCCACGCAGCCGGTAAGTCCACAGGCCGATCAGGAAGAACGTCAACCCAACCAGGTAAGGGATGGCAAACAACGTGATCAGGTCACGCAGCGGTACATGGATCGGCTTCACCCGAATCGTGTGTGCCTGCCCTTGTTCATCCAGAAAAACAGCTTCGAGTTGTGCGTAACCGTTGGTGGTTACCACCGCCTCTACCTGATTCGCATTTGCCACAGGCTGTCCGGCGAGACGCACCAACTGATCAGGCCATTTTGCCCCCTGCTCCACTGCCGGCCAGCCATTCGCCCGGATGCGGCTGACGATGTTGTTTGGCTCGAGCAAAACACCCAGGAACGGCTCCTGGTACCAGCGGTACGCCCATATTGGTGTCAGCACAAGCATCAGCAACGCCACCAGAGCCACTGTTACCGGTACGATGTGCGAGGTCCAACTTTCCGAAGAATGCTTGGAATTCATAGAAATAATCCTAAAGATGTACTACCATTATATGCCATAAGTCCACAGCGGGGATTATAATCCCTCTATGTCTCCCCTCTTCACCCGTACCGGCGACGACGGCACAACCCACCTTCTCGGCGAAGGCCGCGTGGCCAAATCGCACCCGCGCATCGAGACCCTCGGCGCACTGGACGAAGCCTCCGCCGCTCTGGGCTTGGCGCGCTCGATGTCCAAAGCGAATGAGATTGGTAACATCCTGGTGCAGGTGCAGCGCGATCTGTATGCGCTGATGGCAGAAGTGGCTGCCACTCCGGAGAATGTGACACGCTTCCGGACCCTGAACTCGGCGCGCGTGGACTGGCTGGAAGCTCAGACCGAGGCCGTTTCCAAGCTCATCCCCCCTCCAAAGGAATTCATCCTGCCCGGCGAGACGCCTGGCGCGGCTGCTCTCTCCCTGGCGCGGACGGTCGTCCGCCGCGCCGAGCGCCGTCTGGCCGGTCTGCTCGAAACCGGCGAGGTTGAAAATAAAGTTTTGCTGCAATACCTGAACCGGCTCTCCTCACTCTGCTTTGCGCTGGAGCTGCTCGAAAATCAACAGGCAGGGAAAGCAACCACTCTGGCGAAAACACCACAGGCTACACCTGCAAAGCCGCCTCAAGGCGACTAGACTATCCGACTATCCGACTATTCGACCATCTGACCATATGACCGGTACTCTTCTCAACATCGCCACTGTCCTACTCGGCGGGAGCCTTGGCCTGCTGCTCGGCGGGCGCTTACCCGAACGACTGAAAGCCACCGTCACTGCCGGTATGGGGTTGTTCACCGCAGCCATCGGGATACAGATGTTCCTCAAGACCCAAAACCCGCTCATCATATTAGGCAGCCTTATTCTCGGCGCGTTGCTGGGCGAGTGGTGGCGCATCGAAGATGGCTTGCGCGGCCTGGGAACCATTTTCGAAAGGCGCCTCTTGAAGGGTGGTTCGACTACACTCCCCACAGACGGTACGACCGCGCTCGCCTCAGGCGGAAGCCGCTTTGCTCGTGGCTTCCTGACCGCTTCGCTTATCTTCTGCGTCGGCCCGATGACCATTCTCGGCTCCATCCAGGATGGTCTGACCGGCAATTACAATACGCTTGCGATCAAGTCGGTGCTGGATGGTTTCACGGCTCTGGCCTTCGCCTCCACCCTGGGCGTGGGCGTGTTGTTCTCGGTGGTGGTCATCCTCGTCTACCAGGGCGGGATCAGCCTGCTGGCAGCGCAACTGAGCCAGATCGTCAACCCGGCAATGATGAACGAGATGACCGCGGTCGGCGGGGTGATTTTGCTCGGCTTGGCGATCAGCAGCATGTTGGAGATCAAGCCAATCCGCGTAGGCAACTTCCTGCCGGCGCTGGTCTTCGCCCCATTGATCGTCTGGATTGTAAGCCTTTTCAAATAGCAAAGAACCCGTTTCCTTGAAGGAAACGGGTTCTTTGGTTCGTGAATAGCTCGAATTATTGCCCCAAGAAGCCTTCAATCATTTTCGAAAGATCGTCAATCGAGGGGATGTAACGAGCGCCCGCGCTGCTCACGGCTACCTGTCCGTTGACGAAAATGGCTGGCGTAGCCTGGACGCCCATTTTCTGTCCATCCTGGAAATCCTTGTTGATCTGATCGGCGTAAGTGTTTGCCTTAAAGCACTTTTTGAAAGCAGACATATCCAGGCCAATGCTTTGCGCCATGGCGACCAGGCGCGCATCTGAGTAAGAACCAACGTTCTCGCCCAGCCAGTTCGCGAAGAGGATCTGGTGATAATCCCAGAAATGGCTTTGTTCGTTCGCGCACATGGCGGCGTTGGCAGACTGGTGCGATTCGCCGGTGGTACTTGCGCCGTCAATGAGCAGGAAGAAATGAAAAGTGTAATACACCTTGCCCGTTTCAACAAACTTCTGAATGATCGACGGCTCAATGTTTTGGGAATAATGCAAGCAACCGGAGCATTGAAAATCTTCCCAAACGTCCATTTTGACCGGCGCGTTGGGGTCGCCCAAGTGGGTTCCATCCTTGGCCGCTGTGAAGGCCACTGGCGCAATCGGTGTAATGGAGGCGAGTGCGTCGCTGGTGGCCTGGTTACTACGGAGGCTCGGCCAGATGAAGGCAAAAGCGACCAGCACCGCGCCGACTACAACCATGCCTATCGTCCATAACCGTTGGCGTTGTTGCTGCTTACGGCGTTGTTCGCGTCTTTCTTGGCGTTTACTCATTATTACGGATACTCCTCTCGGTTACTAGGTGGTGAGATTTTGCCATATCCGAGGCGGTTTGTCCAGTGCGAGAAATTAGAATTGGATGTGAATCAGCTAATGCACCCTTAACTCATATACCGGGTAGTGTTCACCGGTCTCGACGAAACCCAGCCGCCGGTACAATGCCAACGAGGCCACGTTATCGGCCTGGGTATTGACGGTCAAGTGGGATGCGCCGCGCTTTTCCAGATTGCGCAGCAGGTCAGCGACCAACGCCTGCCCCACTCCCTGACCCTGCGCTTCGGGCCGGACAGCCAGGCGTGAGAGGTGCGCCCCGTACGCATGTTGCGTGCTCACCTGAAAACCGATCACGCCTTGCGACGATTCAGCCACTGATGCAAGCACAGCCTGCCGGTAGGCCTGGTTCAACGCCGCGAGTGAATTGTGCCAAAGCAGATCGAAAGCCGCGGCGTCGACCGCCTCAGCAGCCGTCAGGTCGCGCAGTGTCATTGGGCGTATCCGCACGCCTGGCGGGAGAATCTCTTGGGCAACGCCCAGCCCTTCCCGGCGTTCCAGCATGACGATCTGCTGACGAAGGCTGAAACCGCTACAACCCAATAGGTCAGGCATCCAATCCTTCATGGCAATGACCGCGACGCGGTTGACGCCGGTACTGCCCAGGTCAGCCTGCACCGCCTGCCATAAGCATCCCCAGGCCTCTGCCAGCGATAGGGCATTGGCATTGGCAAACAGACGAATCCACGCCACCTGCGTGGAATTAGAATTGTCAGATGGATCCGGCGGGCAGGCCAGCGCGGCGACAACGCTCCCATTCCACTCAATGACGAGATAGAGCGGCGCGCCGATCCAATCCAACGGACTACGCCAATCCAGGTGGCGGTGGACGAAAATCTCGGATTGGATCAGGTGGGCGATCTGGCGCTGATCGCGTGAGGCAGCCGGGCGCACTTGGTAATTTGTCGCCGGTCTCACCGCCATAGACGCATGAAGAGCAGCTTCTTGAGAATGCGCTGCTTGAGGGTCGGCTTTTCCAATCCCATCAGGCCACTTTGCATGGTGATCACTGCGTCGGTCATCTTGCCGCGGCGCACTTGCAGGGCAGCCGCGGCGCGCATCACATCGGCGCGCAGATCCGAAGCCCCGGCCCTCTCCAGGATATCCGCGGACCTCTGGTAACAAGCCAGCGCTTCATCGCGGCGGTGGAGGGCTTCCAGCGCAGCGGCCTGGTTGGCAAGCGCCATGCCTTGGCGACGCAGATCGCCAGCAGCGGCAAAAACCGCGTCGCTACCGGTTAATGCTTCGAGAGCAGCCTGCGCCTGTTTAGCTTGCAACAAGGCAACAGCCTGGTTGTTCTTCATCTCGGCAGCCAAGATTGCATCACCGGCCGCGGCATAAGCCGCGGCTGCCTGGTCGAATGCCTGCGCGGCGGCTTCGTAATCTGCCTGTGCGTAGGCATCCTTGCCTTGTTTTTCGAGTTGTTGAGGGGAGAAGGTTTCAGTCATAGTCAATTCTGACAACGAGTTTGGGAAGTGGCTAATGCAGTGGGCATTCGTTTATTCGTTGCCCATTCATTGCCCATTCGTTGTCTGTATTTCTCCTAAAAAGTGATTTCCAACAGATTCTCTGCCAGCGCGCGCAACTTCTCAGTAGAAAAATCGCTCAACTTAATCGCCAAATCCAAGTACGGGCGATTGACCGGCTTGCAGACAAATTCCTGCAACTCTGGCGATAATTTCTGGAAATCCTGGATGGCCTGCTTCTGGCCCTGCCATTTACCGACGGGTCCATTCTGGTCGAAGAGTGATTCGACCTGCCCCCCCAACAGGGAAACCAAACTTTCCAACTCCGGCAAAGGGATAGGGCACTCGCCCAGTTCGTAGGCCGCTATCCGACTTTCCGGAATGCCCGACTTTTCGGAAAGTTCCTGTGGTGTGATACTGGTCTTCATGCGCGCCAGGCGTAATAGCGTACCAATCTTGCGCTGGCGCACGCCGATCACTGACGCCAGATTGAGGCTTGCGAGCGGTGAAGTAACATTCGCGGTGGCTTCTTTGCTCCAAAAACGGTGGAAGGGCAAATCCAGGAAATAGGCCAACAACTCCAATTCCGGGAGCGCGGGGGCGCTGCCGCCTTCCTCATAAGCTTGGAACACATCGCCCGTCACGCCAATCGCTTCGGCGCACTCCGGCACGGTCCGCCGGGCCGAAAGGCGCGCGTCGCGGATCAGGACGCCGAGCTTTCTGGTGCGGATGGAAATTTGGGCTTGTATGCTCATAGGACGCCTCTTTATTCAACCAAACCGAGTAGCCAATTGATTATAGCAGAGAAGTACGGACCGCTTCAGCGCCGTTGGCGGTTGGCAGCCAGAATATCGGCCGCGGAGGCGCCGAAGATCTCCGCGCTCAATTTGAACCCTGCTGCCTCCAGACGAGGACCAAAGAGAGGCCGGATGCCAGTAGGCTTCAAGTGCCCGATCACTTTTCCACTGCTGTCCACGCCAGTCTGTTCGAATTTAAAAATGTCACTCAAGACAACCACTTCACCTTCCATGCCGGCCACCTCAGAGATGACTACAACCTTTCGTGTGCCATCCCGTAAACGCGTTTGCTGGATGATCAAATCTATCGCCGAGGAGACTTGCTGGCGGACGATCTTTACCGGCAAGTCCAAGCCAGCCATTAGCACCAATGTTTCCAAACGGGAAATTGCATCACGCGGAGAATTGGCGTGGATGGTAGTCAACGAACCATCGTGGCCGGTATTCATGGCCTGAAGCATATCCAGGGCTTCACCACCGCGCACCTCGCCGACCACAATACGGTCTGGGCGCATACGCAGGGAGTTGCGCACCAGGTCGCGGATCGAGACCGTTCCACGATTCTCCACACTCGCCACTTTCGTCTCTAGCCGGACAACGTGATCTTGCTGGAGCTTCAGCTCGGCAGCATCTTCAATTGTAACAATACGCTCGTTTTCAGGAATGAAGCTGGACAACACATTGAGCAGTGTGGTCTTGCCAGAGCCGGTACCACCGGAGATGAGTATATTCAGCCGCCCAATGACGCAGGCGCGCAAGAACTCGGCCATGCCAGTGGTGAGCGAGCCATACTCGATGAGTTTACTGATGGATAGCTTTTCCTTGCCGAATTTGCGTATTGTGATGGATGGGCCATCAATTGCGACTGGCGGGATGATTGCATTGACGCGCGAGCCATCTGGCAGGCGGGCGTCCACCATGGGACTGTCAGCGTCGACGCGCCGACCGAGCGGCAGGATGATGCGGTCGATGAGACGTTGAACATGCTCATTGTCATCGAATACAGTGGGGGTTTTTACAAGAATTCCTTGTTTTTCAACGTACACTTTCCTTGGGCCGTTAACCATCACCTCGGAGATTTCAGAATCATCCAGTAAAGGCTGGAGCGGGCCATAGCCAAGGATCTCGTTTTGAATTTCCTGAAACAATTTCTGGCGAATGTTATCTGGGATTTGCAGACGGGCTTGGGAGTAAGCAGCCGCTAAACTCTTCGAGACAATTTCCGCGCGTTGGTTGGGCGGCGGTTGTAGCGCTTCCAGCTCACGCACGACGACGGCAATCAGATAGGATTTGAGCTTGGGGTAATCCGGCGCCGCCAAACTCGGTGCAACAGGAGAATTACCAGTTGTCATTGCTCCCCCGATTCGCCTTGAGTTATGGTCTCGTTTTCCGGAATCACCCACACGATCTGGGAACGTTGCACAGCGATGAAGTTGCACCGATAGAGCACTTGACCATCCAGCGAAAAGACAGTTGCAGCAGTAACCGCAAGGAATTTTTCATCTCGATCCAACTCATCCTTCACCCGTTGGTCAGGGCGGACGTAGATATTGCCGTGAATGCGCTGGGTAGACGTCTGGATGATCGCCGGTACAGTCGCTTTGGTGATCACGTCGGTAAAGAACTTGCCTTTTTCATCGAACTCTATGGTCATTGTGCCTCTGAGTGAAACATTCGTCCTATGCCTGACTGCACTATTCTTTCTCCGGGGGCATCAAATAACCCAGTCCCGAGCGGGTGACGATGTGCTTGGGATCGTGCGGGTCGTCTTCCACTTTCTGGCGCAGGCGGGCGATGGTGACCCAAAGGATTTCCTTATCCGAGCGGTACTCCGGCCCCCAGACGCTGCCCAACAGCTCCTCAGCGCCCAACACCTTGCCGACATTGTGCGAAAATTGGAGCAGGAGGCGGTACTCTGTTGCCGAGAGGAAGACAGGACGATCATCGCGCCAGACTTCAGCGCGGGCCAGGTCAATGCGCAGGTTGAAGTGCGAAAAGTAACGCTCCTGCGTCGTCTCGGCGACCTGGGCGCGGCGCAGCACGGCGCGCACCCGCGCCAGCAACTCCATTACCGAGAATGGTTTGATCAGGTAATCGTCTGCCCCCACGTCCAGGCCACGCACTCGATCCTGCTCTTCGCCCTTTGCGGTCAGGATGATGACTGGCACGTTGGAGAACTGGCGGATGCGCTGGCAGACGGTGAACCCATCCATCTGCGGCATCATGATATCGAGCAGGATCAAGTCTACCGGACTGGCGGAAAATAGCTCGAGGGCAGATTTCCCGTTCTGGGCAGTGATTACGTTGTAGCCCTCAGTGCGTAAATTGGCTTCTAGCAGACGGCGGTAGAGGGGTTCATCATCAACGACCAGGATACTCGTGGACATGGTATATTCCTTTCGTTTATCATCCTTGATAGGCAGGCAACACAATGCGGAACACGGTACCCTTGCCGGGCGCGGTCTCGACCGTGATCTCGCCATGATGTGCGTTAATGATCTGCCTGCAAATGAAAAGCCCCAGTCCGGTGCCGGGCTTACCGGACTGCGCCGGGACGCGGTAGAAACGCTCGAAGAGGAAGGGTAAATGCTCCGGTGAGATACCCGGCCCACGGTCCGCAAAAGTAACAGTCAGGCGATTATCCAGGGTGCGCAAAGTGATGGTGATGCTTGAATCCGGCGCGTATTTGAAAGCATTCTCGAACAAGTTGTCGAAGACCTGCGTCATGCGCGCCGAATCGGCCTGGATTGGCGGTGACTTGTCCAAATCAAGGTCCACCCGAACCGATTTTGCCCTCCCCTGGACGCGCATCACCACATCACGAATGAGCGCGTCCAAGCGCACCGGTTGGAGATCCATGCTCATCATGCCACTTTGCAAGCGGGCCGAATCGAGGAACTTGGTGACCAACGTCAACAAGTGATCCGCCTCCTCGTCAATGATGGTCAGGAACTCGCGCTGGGTGGAGGCATCCCAAGTGGTATCGGAACGCAAAAGAGAGGTGGCGTAGCCTTTGATAAAGCCGATCGGCGTGCGCAGGTCGTGGGAGATGGTGGCGATGAAATCGTTTTGCAATTGGGCGCGGTTGCGCGCCTGTTCGAGCTGGGATATGTTCTCGCGCAGTGTCCGCCATTCGAGAATGCGGGAAGCTTGGCATGCTGCCAGCATCGCCAACTGGATCTGCGCCTGGGTGTAGGCCGGGCCACCAAAACGGACGAACACAAGGGCGCCAGTCCCTTTCAACAGGAAGATCGGCAGCCCCAGCAGGTAAGGTCGGGAGACGCGGTCTTCGGAGGCCTTGCCAGAAGGTGTATCCCACAGGATGCGACCAGCCAGGATGACCTGGTTGGCAATGTTCTCGCCCCAGGAGGCATCTGCCTCAGCGTTGCGCCCGCGGCCTACAGCGCGGGCATAGACTACTTCCGGCATCCCTTTATCGGCTTCGGTCAGGTAGATCGCCAGGTTATCGAAGACAAACTCTTTGCGCAAGGTCAGGATCAACAGATCCAGCGCGGTCTTCCAATCCTCCGATGCGACAGATTGGCTGATGGCCTCCAGATGACCGAGCGTTTGCTTTTTCATCCCGGCACGCTCCCCAGATCAGGCAGGCTTCCCTGCTATCAAGAGTGTGAAACTGACGACCGTTCCTTTGCCTTCTTCGGACTGGACATCTATGATCGAGCCATGTGCATCCAGGATCTGCCGCACCAAGGCGAGGCCAATACCAGTGCCTCCATAACGCCGCGTGGAGGAGCCATCCAACTGGTGAAAAGGCTCGAACATTTCATGCAGCCGTTTCTTAGGGATGCCGATGCCGGTATCTGCAACTGAAACCCTGACCAGCGTATCGGCATCACGCTTGATGAGAAGGCCCACTTTTCCCCCAGGGTTAGTGAACTTGATGGCATTGTCCATCAAGTGGATCAGAGCCCAGGTTATTTTCTGCTCATCCGCCTTGACTGGAGGCAAGTTGGGTTTTATATCTGCGCTCAGAGTAATATTGCGATCAATTGCCTTTTGATGCGAATAATTAAGGATATCGATAGCGATCTTGTTGAGATTGATCTGCGTCAGATGCAAGGTCAGTTCGCCACGCGAGGCTTGTGAGAACAAGATCAGATTATCGATCAGGCTCTGCAAGCGCGTTGTGGCCTGCTGCATCACCTGGATCGCCTTTTTCTGTTCGGCATCCAGGGGACCAAGCGATTCGGTGGCAAACAGTTCAACGTAACCCTTGACGTGGGTCAGCGGTGTGCGCAGCTCGTGCGAGATGTTGGCAACGAAATTGGCCTTCAACTGGTTTATCTCCGAAAGCTTGCGGAGGGCCAGTTGCAATTCGGCGGTGCGCTCCTGGACGCGGCGCTCCAGGAAACGGTTAGAGTCTTCCAACGCATTGCGTAGTTGGATGATCTGCTCGGTGATCGCCTGATCGAGGGTCCGGCGATCGATCAGCTTCAATTCCAGCAGCGTCTCACCCATATGCATGCGCCGGCTCGCGCTCTGCTTCTTCTGCTGGTATACCAGAGCCTTTTTCAGGTCTGCCTCGGTGATATGCCCACGCTGCACCAGGTATTCGCCCAAGCGCGGCAGAAGGGTTTCAGGGGTAAGGGCTTGTGTTCTAGCCATACAATTATCCTTCTTGCCAGGTCCACTCTCCGCCGACCATCGTCGCGACCGGTTGCAGGGAGTGCAAATTGGTAGGATCACACAAGAACGGATCATCATCGAGAACGATCAGATCGGCCAGGCAGCCGGCAGCCAGTTGACCCAAGCGGTCTTCCATGCCGGCGGCATAAGCCGGGCCGAGGGTAAAACCTTCGAGAGCTTCTTGCAATGTCAGCCGCTGCTCGCCATGCCAACCGTCAGGGCCGGGCGAACCGTCCAGGCGCTGACGCGTGACTGCAGCGTGCAATCCCAGGAACGGGTTCGGGATTTCGACCGGCGCGTCCGAACCGAAAGCCAGCCGCGCCCCGTGCGCCGTCTGCGTCCGCCAGGCATAGGCCAGGGCAGTGCGCCCGCCCCAGTAGCGCTCGGCTATATCCATGTCCGAGGGCGCATGAACGGGCTGCATCGAGGCGACCAGCCCCAGTTCGGCCAGCCTCCCGGCGTCATCAGGATGGATAAGCTGGACGTGCTCAATACGGTGGCGCAACGGAGGCAATCCGTTCTCGCGCTCGTAGCGACGCAGCCGGGCAAAGCCTTCCAAGACCTCGTGCGTGGCGCGGTCGCCAATGGCATGGACTGCCATACTGAGACCACATTCAGCGGCCAGGCAACCTTGCTCAAAGAGCATTTCTCCATCCAAGGTTAGAATACCACGATTCTGTGGTTCGTCAATGTAGGAATCGAACATTGCCGCGGTGCGCGGGCCAAGAGCGCCATCGGCAAAGGCTTTGACCGAGCCGAGGCGCAGGGTGTTATCACCGAAGCCGCTGCGTAAGCCAACGCCAACGGCGAAAGGCAAGTCTTCGATGGGAATGCTCTTCGTGACGCGCAGGCGCAACTCATCCGCGGCGTGAAGCTGCTGCAAGGCCATAAAGCAAGGACGCTTATCGAAGTCGTGGAGCCCGGTCAGTCCGACGCGCCAGAGGGATGGCTGGACGTTGCGAATTGCCTCGGCAACCTCTTCCACCTTGGGCTTCGGGATGGCTGCCTCAACCAAGTCCATCGCGTTCTCGAACAAGATACCGGTCGGTTGACCATGGCTGTCGCGCTGGATCTGCCCGTTCAGTGGATCGGGCGTCCCAGCGCTGATGTTGGCGCGTTGCAGCGCGGCGCGATTGGCCCAGCCAGCGTGCATGGATTTGGCAGTAAGGTAGATGGGGATATTGGCGCTGACCGCGTCCAGGTCAGATGCGGAGGGCCACTCACCCTCAGCCCCTGCCCCTTCGCGAAGCACCCCTGTGGGGCGCTCCATGAGAGAGGGGTTCCAACGATTCTGGTTCCAACCATGCCCCTCCAGCCAACTACCAGGATTGAGCTTGGGGAGGCGCTCGGCTATGCGGCGCAGGCACTCCTCTTTGGTCGCCGTTTCGCAATCCACTTTCTGCAGGAGCAAGGCATAATCTTGCAAGTGGATGTGGGAGTCGGTCAGGCCAGGAAGGATGACTTTTCCACCCATGTCCTGCCGCTTTGCGCGGTCAAATTCGCGCAACAGCTCCTCTTGCTTGCCAACCGCGAGGATGCGCTCACCGTCCACAACCAAAGCGGAGGTCGCGGGTTGCGATTTATTCATGGTGTGGATGCGAGCGTTAAAGAGGAGTTTCATCTATTATTCCTTCAACAAGCGCGCCATCAGCGCATCCAGCTCCTCGTTGGAGTAATAGTGGATGGTCACCGTGCCACCCTTCTTCTTGGCACGCAGCGAGACCTTCGTCCCCAGGCTGGCGCGCAGGCGTTCCTCCAGCGCAGTCACTTCGGGCGGCGGCGCGGCCTTCAACGCGGGCGATGGGCGCAACCCGGAAACTTTACGCACCAACTCCTCCGTCTGGCGAACCGTCAACTCGCGCGTAAGGATCGTGTGCAAAGCGGCTGCCTGCGCTTCCGGGGTGGGAAGTGCAAGCAAGGCGCGCGCATGTCCTTCCGTGATGCGTTGCTCAATCAGCGCATTCTTGACCACGTCAGGCAGCTTGAGCAGGCGCAGGGTATTGGTCACTGCCACGCGGCTCTTGCCAACGCGCGAGGCGATCACCTCATGCGAAAGCTCGAAATCCTCGGCCAGTTGGCGATAAGCCTCGGCCTCCTCCAACGGACTCAGGTCAGAACGCTGGAGGTTCTCGATCAACGCCAGCTCCAACCGTTGCTGGTCTGTGGCCGGGCGGACGATGACCGGTACGCTGGAAAGACCGGCCAGTTTTGCGGCTTCCAGGCGGCGCCCACCGGCGATCAATGTGTACTTTCCACTCGTTTCGATTGGAGTGACAATCAACGGCTGTAAGACGCCGTGCTCGCGGATCGACGCCGTCAGTTCGCCCAGCTCTTCAGCATTCATATCATGCCGTGGCTGGCGCGGGTTGGGGGAGATGTGTTCCACAGGCACGAGAGTGGCGCCACCTTCGGCGGGCGCCGTTTCATCGCCAGGGATCAAAGCATTCAATCCACGACCAAGACCTGATTTATGAGGCATAGGTCACTCCTTTATCACCACCGGGAGGGGGACGCCATCACCCTTTAGCACTTCCCGCGCCAGCGCCTCGTAGGCCCGCGCCGCGCCGGATTCGGGCGCGTAAGCCGTGATCGGCAGTCCGTAGGAGGGCGCTTCGGCCAGGCGGATACTGCGCGGGATGACCGACTCGAAGACCTGCCCGCTGAAATACTTGCGCACCTCGGCCAGTACATCGGAGGAAAGTTTCGTGCGCCCATCATACATGGTCATCACCACGCCGCGTAATTTCAACGCGGGGAATAACGATGCGCGGACGCGCTGTAAAGTATGGGTCAACTCTCCCAATCCCTCGAGCGCCAGGTATTCGCACTGCACCGGGATGATGACCCCATTCTGCGCGGCGATCAGCCCATTGATGGTCAACAGGCCGAGCGATGGCGGGCAATCCACCAGGATATAGTCGTACTTCTCGATGAGGGGACCGAGGGCGTTCTTGAGCTTCGACTCACGCCCCTGTTCGCTGACCAGTTCGACCTCGGCGCCAGCCAGCGCCGGTGAAGACGGCAGCAGCGTCAGCTTGAGGCGTGGACTGTGCAATAGTTGCGCTGCAGCCGGCGCCCCGCCGAGCAGGACCGCGTACGCGCCACCCTTGACCGAGCGCTTGTCCACGCCGAGACAGGAGGTGGCGTTAGCCTGGGGGTCAATATCCACGATGACGACGCGTTGGCCCAGGGCAGCCAGGTACGCGCCCAAGTTGATGGCGGTGGTCGTCTTCCCCACCCCACCTTTTTGATTGACCAGTGTGTAGACGCGTCCCACTAAAGTACCTCCACCAAGCTGGATTGAATTTCCTGCTGGGTCGGGATGCCATCCAACCCCGGCCGAGCCACCGAGAACGAAGCCAACCGTGTGGCAAAGCGCGCCGCCTCCCATGGGTCGCGCGTCGTGTAGAGGCGGTAGAAAAAGGCCGCCGCGAAAATATCGCCCGCGCCGGTGGCGTCCACTTCAGGGATGCGCGGGGCGCGGAAACGGCGTAGGTCACCATTCCAATAAAGGCGCGCTCCTGCCGGACCTTCTGTCACAGCCAGGACGCGGCATGCGAGCGCCATGGCCTCGATCTGCGCTTCGTCTCCACCCACATCTTCAATGCTGATAACGGCGGCCGCAGCTTTCGTCAACGCCACCTGCGCCTTAGGCCAGGAGCAGGGAATCACCCGATGATCGCCATCCCAGGTGCGCAGCCAGCCCTGCGGGGTGAGGCAGAGCAATTCCGGCGCGAAGCCATCTGCCAGCAGCGGACTGACTTCCTGAGCAATTGGACCGAGATGGATGATCGGCGGGCGCCGCCATTCCTGGGGCACATGACTGGTCTCGATGGGCGGCGCGACGAAATGAACGTATTGGATTCTACCCTGCGGGGTGTACACATTCTCGAAGGTCGTCGTATGCAGCGTGGGGATGTTCGAAACAGCGATGCCATCAGCCCCCCCCAGCGCGCCGAGGGGGATTTCCCTGCCCCATGCCGTGACCACACCGACGCGCAGACCCAGGGCACGCGCCGTCAAAGCGGAATAGGCTGCTGTTCCTCCCAGGCGCGCGCCAGTAGGTGTAAGGTCCTTGGCGAGGTGACCGATGACAAGATAGTCCACCGGCGCGAGCGGAACGAGAGAGGGCATAGATAGATTATACCTGAGGGAATAAGAATCCGGAAAATGGGATGCGGGCAGCTTCGCTGCCCGCATCCCATTTTCCGAGAACCCAATTTACTTCGGAACGATAGTTACCTTGCGCCCCGGTTCCTCGCCGATGCTTTGCGTCGTGACTTGGGGATGGTCACGCAGTTCCAAGTGAATGATACGACGATCAGCGGCGCTCATCGGTTCCAGCATCTGCCGCTTGCCGGTTTGCGCGACCTGCTCGGCCATGCGGCGCGCCATCTTGCGCAGGTTGACCTCGTGGCGGTTGCGATAACCTTCCACATCTAAAACAATCTGCACCCAGCGCTCCAATTGCTTGCTGACGATCAGGTTGACAATGTACTGTAACGAGTTTAATATCTCGGCGCGTCGACCAACCAGCACGCCCAGATCGTCGCCGTGTAACTCCACACAGACAGGGCGGCGACCTTCGTCATCCTCTTCGCCGTAGCTGACCGAGAGCTTGGCTGCGATGCGCATCTTTTCCAACAACTCGCTGACCGTCTTCTCGGCCAGGCTGAGCAGCTCATCTTCCTGCGCCTCAAGATCGGATGCAGAAAGCGGCTCAGGGACAGGCGCGCTGACATCCTGTCCTGCTGATTCCGGACCTTTGAGCGTCAGGCGGACACGCGCCTGGCGTCCGCCCACGCCGAAGAGACCGCGTGCGCCGTTGTCCAGCACTTCCACATCTATAGCCTCTTCAGGCAGGCCAAGCTCCGCCAGCCCCTCGGCCACGGCTTCTTCAACTGTTGGGGCGATCTTTTCCAGGGTGGTTCGCTCGTTCATTTTTTCTTTTCGACCCCTTTCTTACCTCCGGGGAGCAGGTTGCGCCAGTCCACTTTGCCCAGGAGAGCATATTGCAGGATGCCGACCAAGTTACTGATAATGAAATAGACGGAAAGGCCATTGGCAAAGGTCAGGGAGAAGTAGCCCAACAGGAAGGGCATGTAAATAGCCATCATCTTGCCCATCGCCGCGCTCTGATCTTGGGGATTAGCCGAGGGAGGCATGGTCAGCTTGGATTGGATGTAAGTGGTCGCCGCGACGATGATGGGCAGCGTCAGGTTTGGAATGGAGGTGGAGAGGAACGGCAGGAAGATCTTCTCTGGTACCTGCCCCAAGTTCATCCACAAGAAATGGCTGTTAAGCGGGAGCAGCGCCGGCGCGTTGAAGAGAGGGTAGACGCTGCGCGTCAGGGTCAACAGTTGCAGCGGGGAAGCCGCCAGGGCGAGCATGATGCTCTGGTAGAGGCCGAAGATGATCGGTATCTGGATGAGGGTCGGCAGGCAGGATCCGAGCGGACTGATGCCCATCTCCTTGTAGATCTTCATCTGCTCCTGGGCCAGTTGTTCTTTGTTATCCTTGTACTTCTTCTGGATCTCCTGCCACTTCTTGGAGTTTTGCAACTCCTGCATTTTCGCAGTGCTCTTGATCTGCGAGGCCATCAGCGGATGCGTCACCAGGCGGATCAGGATGGTGAATACGATGATCGCCAGGCCGAACTGCCCGCCGAAGAGCTTATAGATCCACAGCAGGACATTGGTCAGAGGGGTAACTATGAAGGTTTCCCACATGGCATATTATCCGTTTCTCTATTTCTTGGCCGGCGTGAATGACCACTTCTGGACGCCAGCTTGATCCAAGGCAATCAGCAGAGACTGGCCCTCGACCGGCGCGACCAGGATCAAGTCGCCAGCCGCGACCGGCGCGCCGTAGAGCTTGCCGTTGATGCTCACTTTCCAAGCATTTTGACCCTTTGCGTCCAGTGCATACAAGTCGCCAGCTTCGCTGCCAAAAAGGATGTGGTCACTGGTTGCCAGCGGCGTGCCGAAGATGGGACTATTTGGCTGTTGTCTCCAGACTTGCCTGCCGGTGGCGGCGTCCAAAGCGTAGAAGGTGCCACTCGAGTCGCCGATATAAAGCTGACCGTCCTTCACGACGGGCGAAGACCAGACGAAATTACCAGTGGAAAACTGCCAAATCTGGTTGCCCGAAGCTGTATCCAGCGCGAAGACATTACCTCCAAAGGTAGCGATGTAGAGCTTTCCATCGGATGTCAGCACCGGGGAGCTAAGCACTGCATCTTCCAGTGGTTTCTTCCAGGCAAGCTGCCCACTGTGGGCATCCAGGGCGTAGACGGTGCGGTCGAACGCGCCGAAGTAGACGCGTTGCCCATCCGTGATCGGCGCGGACCAAATAGCCTCATGGGCTGCGAATTTCCATTGGAACGCACCGCTCAGGTTGAAGGCGTATAGGTTGTAATCCGCGTTGGGGGCGTAGATCAAGTCATTGGCAACGAGGACGCTGCCAATCCAGCGATCGCGCGCCTCGGAATACTGCCACTTGATATTGCCGTTCTGCGGATCCAGGCTATAGAGGACGTGGTCGTAGCCGCCGACGATGAGTTGCCCGTCGGGGGTCAACACCGGTGCGGCAAAGAAAGTCTTCTTGGCGTCGGCCTTGGCCGGGAAACGCCACAGCTCGTTGCCGTTTTGCATGTCCACTGCGTAGACGGCGGTCGCCGAGGCCACATAAGCCACCTTGCCATCCGAGACCACACCTGGCCAGGAGGATGGCGTCAAGCCTGTGGCGCAGCCGCTCAGCAAGACACCCATGGCGAGCGCGCTTATGAGAATAAGAATGATTTTTACTTTCAAGGGAGTCTATCTCCTAAGGAACGGGGTCAAAACCACCGCGATTGAACGGGTTACAGCGCAAGATACGCCAGGCAGCCATTCCGCTGCCCTTCAATACGCCGTATTTGTAGATGGCCTGGTAGCCATAATGCGAACACGAAGGGTAAAAGCGGCAGGTATCCGCTGGCAGGCCACGCGATATGGTCATCTGGTACAGGCGGATAAGCGCCAGCAGCCCCAGGCGCGGCCAGTTGCGTGGTGTGCGCTCCAGGTCGCGCAGTCGCGGCTCGTGTGGATATTCCTGCGGCAGGTAAGCTTCAGCCATCATTGTCTGGGGACAAAAGTCCGGCGCGGGTAAGCAAGTTGTGCAAGGCAGATTCGGTCTGGTGCAGGGATGCGGTAGGGAGCGGAGAGCGGGCGACCAGTACCAAGTCAACATTCGGGGCGATCTTTGGCAGGAGACTCCGCATCGCTGCGCGCATCAAGCGTTTGGCCCGGTTGCGTTGGACAGCATTCCCGACCCTTGTCCCGGCAGCCACGCCCACCCGTACATTGGACGCCTCAGAGGTCGATACGAATAACACAATCAGTGGGTGAGCATACGACTTGCCGAAACGCCGCACCCGCTGGAAATCGCTCGACCGGCTCAGGCGAAAGCGACGTTTCACCTGTCCCTAGCCTTATTGCACACATGCTGCGCACTTGCGGAAACCTTATCACCACCTGATCCGCTTGACGTGCTGGTTGCTGCGGACGGTCAACTTGTAGCGGCCCTTCAGCCGGCGGCGCTTTAGAACCGCTCGGCCATCCGCGCTGGCCATGCGCTGGCGGAAACCGTGCACGCGCACGCGCCGCCGAATTTTCGGTTGATAAGTACGTTTTGTTGCCATTCGAAATCCTTATAAAAAAAATGCAGTATCCTGCTGATTTCAGCCGATGAATTCACCTGTACCCGACAGGGTATTCATTGGCTGGCAGGCCATTATACCGTAACGCGAGGGATTGGTCAAAGCGCGTTTTGTGTTTCTTCCTTCGCTTTAGGCTGTCTGTAAGGAATAAGCAGGAAGAAGGTGCTTCCCTTACCCAACTGGCTTTCCACCCAGACCTTTCCATGATGTCGCTCGGCAATCGAGCGGACGATGGCCAACCCCAGTCCGCTGCCACGCTGCTGGCGAGCTTCGGGCTGCGCGGCGCGGTAGAACTTCTCGAACAGGCGCGGCTGGTCGAGCGGCGCAATGCCGATGCCGGTATCCTGCACTTCGAACAACAGTCCATCCGACCGCTCTTTGACAGTCAGCCTAACTCCCCCACCCTTTGGTGTGTATTTGACCGCGTTATCCACCAGGTTAGACAACGCCTGTTGCAACAACAGTCGGTCGGCCTGGATCGGTCGAGGCGGGGCTGTCTGCGCTTCGACAGCGAGCAAGATATTCTTTTGGGCCGCCAATGGCCGGAGCGCAGAGATGGTCGCCTCCACCGACTCCATCGCCTGCAGCTCTTCAACCTGCAAGCCGACCCCCGCCTCGATGCGCCCAAGGTCGAGCAAGTTGTTGATTATGCGCGCCATGCTCTCGACCCCAACCATGATTTTATTGGTGTACTCCTTCTGCTGCCCGGTCAGGTTGTTGGCCATATCCAGCATGGTCGCGTAGCCGCGCATCACGGTCAACGGTGAGCGCAGGTCATGGCTGACAGTGGCGACAAAATCGGACTTGAGCGCGTCCAGTTCCTTGAAACGGGTGATATCGCGCAACACGCACACTCGCCCCACCATCTTCCCCTCGGCGATCACCGGACAGGCTGTCGCATAATAGAGGCGATCATCCGGCATGCGCACTTCGGCAGATTGCTCGGCGGTCTCGAAGATTTGCAGCAGGCGAACCAACTCGCTTTGGGGGATGACTCGCTCAGTCGGCTCCCCCTCCGTTGGGCCGGCCGCGGCGCCGAGAGCCTGCTTGGCCGCGGGGTTGGCCAGCAGCAAGCGATTGTGCTGGTCGGTGACAAGCACCGGGTCCGGCGTGGAGGCGAGAATGGCAGCCAGCCGTTGCCGTCCCACCTCTGCACTGCGGAAGAGGCGGGCGTTGGCAGCCGCCAGGGCAGCCTGTCCCGCCAATGTCGAAATGAAACGGACTTCTTCATCTGAAAAGGTGCGTGGCTGGTCGTAGGCAGCCCACAGCACGCCGTAGCGACGTTTTTTGTGCTGCAAGGCGAGAGCCAGTAGCGAAGCCGGGTGCGGACGGTCAGGCGGCAAGTCCAGGCCGCGCATGCGCGCCACGTTGGTCAACACCAGTTGTTCCTGCTTTTGCACCAAGGCGAGGATCTGATCATCCAGGTAAGCGTAGTTGTCCTTGGCCGGGCCAAGCGCCAGGTGCAGCGGTGTCTCTTCCCCGAATTGAGCGCCGGAGGGATTCAACGCCACGCGCACGGCGCTGGCGCCGGTGGCCAAGACAGCCTGCAACACCGGCTGGCTGGCATCTTGCAACTCCAAGCTGGAGGCCACTCCCTGGCTGACGAGAAGGAGCTGCGCCAATTCGTCCAGGCGGAGGCGCAGGCGTATGCGCATCTGCTCGAAGGCACGGCCCAATTGGCCAACCTCGTCCACGCCCACAACCGGCAAGGGGTGATCCAACTGACCCTGGGCAATGCGCGTCGCCTCACCGGCCAGGTCCTTTAACGAGGCTGTGACCACGCGCAGTCCCAGACGCAACACCACCAAAGCAATCACCGCCAGGACGAGCAGCAGCGCCGAAAGCGGCGCGGCAATGTTCAACGCCAGTTGCTGAGCCTCCTTGGCCGGCACGCTCAACACCACTGACCAAGAATACCCCACCACCGGACGATAATACACCAGGTTGCGTGTGCCATCCGGAGCGGTCCTTTCGAAGAACGGTGAGGAGTCGTCGCCCCGGACTGGGTAGTCGCTCCTCAGCATCTCGCGGTCGGGAGGATAGAGGATGCGCCCCTGCTCGTCGAGCAGTAGCCCCTTGCCCTGGAAAGCTTTCATGCTATCGAGACTGTTGACCAGCGACCTCGTCAATGGGTTGACAGCCAGATCACTACGGGCAAGCAGGATACGCTGCAACTGGCCATTTCCATCGCGAATCGCCGCTATGAACGACACGCGCGCCGCCTTACCATCCGCAGTCGGCGGGATCGGGTAATACTGGACGGAAATGGACGACGCCGCACTGACCCCGAATACCTCATCCCGCGCCAAGCTCGGCGCGGCCCCCTCCGAAGGATAGGCTGCCAGCAAGCTGCTGCTCGAATCAAGGATGATGAACTGGTCGAAGAACGGTATCGCCAGCAATTCTTGTTCCAACAGAGCATTCAACTGCGCACCGGATTCGGTCAGCAGGCGCGGGTCGCTTGCCAGTTGCACCGCCAGGGTCTGCCCTGTTTCGAGAAAGTACGGCAGGCTCTCGGCAACCACCTGGGCAGTGCTGGTCATGCGGTCGCGCAGCATCTGTCGCGCCGAGCGACCGGCCACGACCCAAGCGCCAGCCAACATGGAAACGAGCAACAGGGCAACGAACCCCACGCCTCCGAATAGGAAACGCGTTTCCATGCTACGCTCTGCCGGGGAAGGCTGCAACGCTTCCTTGTGACCCCAAGCCGAGGCTGAGGCCGCAGCGATCACTTGGGCGAAAATGCCAGCCACCAGCAATTCGCCAGAGGCTGCCAGCATCGCCGGCGCAACATTCGTCAAGGCGTAATCCAGGCGAACAGCCAACGCACCGAGGATCGAAAAAAACGCTCCGAAGACAAATATCAGCGCGTAGACCGGCAAGAGGCCAATGGCTACCACCAGCGGTTGGCGCAGGAGGCGATAAAGCGGTGTGCGGTAAGGCTGGCGCACGGCAACGCTGAACAAAACTGCCAGGAGGACTGGTTCGAGCAGGCTGAAGAGATTATGCGTGTCCCACAATCCACGCACCAGGCCGGTCAATAATCCCACAATCGCCGCGCTGATCGGGCCAAGAAATCCACCCGCCAGCATCCATGGCAACGCGGAGAACAACATCAGCACCGGGCTGTGCGGTGGTTCGGGAATACCTGGGACGGGCAGCGCTGCGCCGGGCGACAGGCGCACCCCCAGGAAGAGGCCCGTCAACGGGACGAGAAAGACCAGCAGGATCATCAACAAAATGCGCCTGCCGAGACCCTGCTGATACCGCCTCCAGCGGATCAGGGCCGCGACGGCGATCCCCAACATGAACAGCCAGCCCAGCCAACCCGTCAGGGAGGGGGGCGGTTTCAGGTAATGTAAGGCATTCAGGAGGGAGAGGAGGGGGGTCATGGAGGAGGCAGGCTCAGTCACGGGTCACGTTTCACGTGTCATGTGTCACGGGTCATGTGTCACGTCATGGAAGCGGCTGGCTCAGTGGGGTTAATGATACTCTATTACTTGGAAACTCTGCACGTATGCGAGCAGCCATGGCAGGGCTTTCACATTATCGGAGTTCGCGGGGAGTAAGCGGGGCTAAAGCCACCTGCTCAGTTCTTGGAAGCCCTTCGGGCTGCTGGATGCACTGAGGCTGGACTTTAGGCCGCGGTGAGGTTGTTCGGATTTTTGAGTAAAAAAAGACGAGGAGCGAAGGAGGAACGAATATACATGCAAGGGGGTGGCTGGAGATGGCGTGGATAGAGACGAGGGAGAAGGGGAGAAGAGGAGAAGGGGAGAGGGGAGAAGGGAGAAGGGAGAAGGGAGAAGGGAGAAGGGAGAAGGGAGAAGGGAGGAGGGTTTGGCAGGGGCATTATGGCGACTCCTTTGGGAAGCAGAGAAAGAGCGACGCGCGGGTAACAAAAGACACGGGCAAAACCACCGTCCCGTGTCGGATAGGGTTATTATAGCACAATTGTTCGGATTTGCGCAAGGATTTTGCAGATAAGTTACACCCCGCAGCGATTGAACGCGCTCATCCATGCCAGATGAGCGCGTTTAACGTGTGCATGAGCGCGTTTATTTCTTCAACCAATGGGCAGAACGTCCTGTCCCGAGACATTCGACCAAGCCTGACCGACGCGCCTCTTCCAAAACACGGCGGATGGTGGCGCGGCTGACCAATGGGCAGAACCGTTCCAAATCTGAAACCATAAAAGTCTGGCCCGGTGTGTACATATCGATAGCTTTGCGAACCTCGCCACTTTTCATTCTGGGGAGCGTAGCAATCTCGCTGACACGCTGTTGGAGATGCAAGTAATATTTCGTTATCTTTGCTCAGAGACACTTCTTCAATCCCTTGTGTTATTGCCTCTATTGCCTCGTGGACATTTCCTTCCTGAATAGTCTGTAGTTCAGCCTTTTCTACTCGATCTATAGATTTCCCCTCTAGAATTTCTGATCCATCATTCCTCGAATCGCGTCCAATTTTTCTCCTATAGAGCAATAAGTAACCAATCCCAACTGAAATTATGAACGCCAGAACAAGAATGGCAGTTATATAACCTAAGGTATTCATACTCGCCCTATCCCACGGATGTTTCCTTGCATCAAGGGAAAGAATGCGTGCTAGCGACTTCCTTTTTGCTGCCCTCGCCTGATAACATCTCCGTTGTGTTCATTGGCCCTTCAACAACAAAGGCCACTCTTTTTAGAGTGGCCTGCGGATACCAATCCCAGCAGCGGCGGGGCAACGCTGGGGCGAATACCACTCTGGATGGATAAATTATAGCACCAACTTGCCCGCGCTGCTTTCAAGCCCGCGCTCCCGAAGTTGCGCGTGAGACCGTCGCCTCGCTGGTGACAGTCTCATACTAAACCCCACAATGGATAAACAAACGGCGTTGAGTTCAGCGGACAGATTGTAAAACGAACAACTCGGGTGGAACGATCTTGATCCCTTGATATTCACCGAGTTCGAGAAGATGGTGATCGCTGGAAACGACGAATGCGGCTTTTCCAACCAAAGCGCATTCGATGAATTTGTCATCATCCGGATCTGCCGCGATGACGTGCAGCGCGCCGGAGATTTCAATACTTTCGGCGTAACGGCGAATATCGGTAAGAACCGTCTGTATTCGATTTTCAGAGAACTTGAACTTCTTACGCAGCTTTTCAGAAAGCTCCGCCAACATGGGCAGACAATATACTGCCTGAACGATCTTTGCCCTCGCCAACAGCAAACATTGGTAAGGTTTTCCGCGCCACAAAAGCCCCGAAATCAGAACATTCGTATCGAAGACGACGCGTTCAGGCACAATCATGCCTCATGAAGAATATCGTCAATCAACTTCTGGCGTTCCTGCTCAGTAAGGCTATCCCAATCAATGCCGCGCCGGGCGCAAACAGCCCGGATGCGCCGGTCGCCGTATCGAACCAATCCCTCCAATTCATCCATTTCAGGGATGAGAGCACGCAAAACAGATCGTTTGGCAGCCGGCGCCAGCCTGCGCAGCCATTCCACTAATTGAGGTTCGGGAATTTCGAGGGTGATCGTATCCATTACGCCTTTCTCCTTGCAATGGCGTTATTATACAACGGAAGCGCACATCCCACGCCATTACTATTCAGAGGGAGAACCCAATTCCGTGGTTGAAAACCTTTCACCACGGAGACCACAGATTCCACAGAGCAAAAACCGAAGGTAAATCTCCGCGATCTCTGTGCACTCTGTGGTTGAAGCAGTGCGGTTCACCCACTATGTTGTGCACTCCCCATTCAGGTGCTACAACCACTCGATCGTTTCCTCGGTTCCTTTTGTAAGATTTGCAAATACCCCGCGCCTTTCGGAGGGCAGCATGGCGGACAGGATATACATCGCCTCGGCAGTCATCTTGGCCAGCTCGGAACGGTCATCCTGCCCAAGACCGGGCTTGAAGCGGAAGGGGCGTCCGAAGACCAGGCTCACACCCGGCTCCTTCCAACGGCGGCTGAAACGTAACGCGGGCAATCCCTTCGTCCCCTCCACAGAAATTGGCAACAGCGGAGCGCCGGTCTGGGCAGCGATGTAGGCCATGCCGTCCTTGGCTTCCAACAGCGCCGGGCGGCGCGTCCCTTCCGGCGCGATCCAAAGGATTTCACCCGCTTTCAACACTTGCAGGCAGGCGCGCAGGGCGCGCCGGTCCACCTCGCCGCGCTGCACCGAGATGACATTCCAAAGACGCGGCAAGACCCCGATAATGGGATAATCAAAGGCCTCCACCTTTGCCAGCGGAACGATGTTACGCCGCACGGAAAGAAGGATCATGATCGGGTCAATGAAGGCAATGTGATTGCTATACAAGATCAGCGGCCCGCTCGCCGGGATGTTCTCCAGGCCCTCGATCTTGTCCACCTTCACGATCAGCGCAACCAAGATGCGCCCCAGCACGCGCAATACGCGGCGCATCGGCTCGTAGCGGGCATGGTTATAGGTTAACGATTTTTCATTCATCTTTCACCTTTTCGGGAAAGGGGCTGTCCCAAAAGTACCTGTCACCCTGAGCGGAGCGAAGGGTCTCCTCATTATGGGGAGATGCTTCGCTCCGCTCAGCATGACTTTGTAAACAGCCCCTCAGATTGATCCACATACGAATAAACACCACGGTACTCCGGCGGAAGCTGGCGCGCCAACGTTTCCATGATGAAACGCGTGGTTTCGTGCAGAGCGCCCCTGCCTTGGGTCTGCGCAGGCAAAACGAACGGCTTCCCCACCCTCATCGAGACCGCCGTCCGCCGCAGCCGCTTCATGTTCGCGTACAAACGGGTGTTCGCCGTGCCGGTGAGTGTGACCGGCACGAGTGGCACGCCGGCCTTGAGCGCCAGGAAAGCCACACCCTCCGTCCCTTCCTCCAGCGCGCCGCTGAGGCTTTCGCGCCCTTCTGGCGCAATGCCAATGAACTTGCCAGCCTGCAACCCTTCCAGCGCGGCGCGCAGGGCGCGGCGATCCGGCTGGCCGCGATGCACCCAGATGACGCCATAAGCGCGCATCAGCAGACCCAACCCAGGATAATCGTACAGGTCGATCGTCCCCAGATATTCTGGGAAAAACGGAAAGAAAGCGATCATAATCAGCGCGTCGGCGTCGCCGAGGTGATTCATCACCAACAACGCCGGGCCTTTTTCTGGAAGGTTCTCAAGGCCAGAAATTTCGAGGCGCGTGAAACAGAAGAGTAGGAAACGGATCAAGCCGCGCAACAATTCACGGGCCAGCCGCCGCGCCGGAGTGATCTCCGGCAAACGGGTCAGCTCGGGACGCCAGACCTTACTGACCGGTTTTGGCGGAAGGGATGGCGCGATCGGCATAGACGCCTCGATAGTCCTCCGGCAGCAGCGCGGCGATATGCGCCATCACCAGGTCGGCGTTGCGCTGGCGGGAGGCGCGCCGCTCGGCGCCTTTTCCCACCACAGGAGGCAAGTTAAATGGCTTGCCTATACGCATTGTCAGCCGCGGACGATGCCCCTTGGAGGCCTTCTTCCAGAAATCATCGGTCGTGCCGACAATACCGACCGGCACGACCTGTGCACCGGTCTCCTCGACGATGTACGCCACGCCCGGCTTGGCGCGCCGCATCATGGTCTCGTGCGAACGCCCTCCCTCCGGCGCGATCAGCAGCGGCTTTCCGGAGCGGAGAACAGCCAGCACCGTATCCAGTAATTGGCGGTCATATTCGCCGCGATGGACAGGGATGGCGCCATAGAGTCGCACCAGCACATTCTGCCCAGGCTTGTGCCAAATGTCTATCGCCCCCATCGACTCAATCATCTCCGGCCAGAACGAAAGCATAAAGGGCGGGTCGAAGAGCGAAACGTGGTTCATGACCGCTACGTAGGGTTGGTGATAAGGGATGTTCTCCTTACCGATAATCTCGACCGGCGCCAAAATGTGAAAAATGCCGCGCAACGCGCCCTTCAGCACAGGACGAACCAGCACGCGCCAGAAAGCGACACGATAAGGTTTTACTTGCATAGCGCCTCCACAATAATAAACACTTCATCCGCACTCAAGTGATCGGAATCCACGATGACGGCGTCATTGGCAGCCTTTAACGGCGAATGGGCGCGGGTGGAGTCGATCTTGTCGCGGCGGATCACTCCGGCCAAAATCTCGTGGTAGTCGGCTTTCCCGCCGCGGGCGGCAATCTCGTCATAGCGGCGACGGGCGCGGACTTCCGCGGACGCTTCCAGATAAACCTTTAGATCTGCATCCGGCAGAACGACTGTGCCAATATCCCGCCCCACCATGACGACGCGGCCGCGCAAGCCGATGCGCCGCTGCTGGGAAACCAGCGCCTGGCGCACGCCTTTATACGCCGAGACCTGCGAGACGTTGGCGTCCACCTCAGGGCGGCGCGTCTCCCAGGTCACATCCACGCCATCAGCAAGCACGTCGAAGGCGCGGCCATCGGCTTTGGATGGCGGCCGGATATCAATCTGCGCCGTCTCCGAGAGTGCGGTGACGGCAACTTCGTCGTCCATTCTCAGACCGCGCTGGAGTGCCAGCCAGGTCACGGCGCGATACATCACGCCGGTGTCGAAAAACAAGTATCCGAGCGCCTCGGCCAACCTGCGTCCGAGGGTGGTCTTGCCCGAAGCGGCGGGGCCATCAATGGCAATGGTGGAGGGGGAAGGCATGGGCATTTTACGATTTACGATTTACGATTTACGATTGATGATTGATGAGTTACGGGTTACAAGATACAAGTTACGTTTCATGTTTTACCTTTGCCGTTTTACGGCGAGATGGGTGTCTCACCGCCCAAGAATAGGTCATTCCGCGCCCACAGCACGATGCTCTCACTTTGTTCCCGCATCTGGCGATAGACGAACCAGCGCAGCCAATCGATGGGCAGAGCAGTGTCCCAGGAGGGAGTTTGGAGCCAGTGGAATTTTTCGCCGCGGTAATCTGCGCTCAAACTCAAGTCCACACCCTGCGCGGTGATGACCAACGGCGGGGTTTCTACCGGCGAGAGTGCGCGGGTCTCTTTCACTTCCCAGTCGCGCAGCGACCAGCGTAAAGATGGAGATTCCAGTCCAGCGATCATCACCGGCAGCGCCTCAGGGTGACCTTTGTTCCACTCGGAGAGATTGTCGAGCGTTTTTTGCAGCAGGTCGGCCTGGACCGTTTTGGGTGTAACCGTCCAAAACTCGACAGTAGGCGTCTCGTGCAGCCCGCCCGCCCCCGTTGCCGCGCCGAGAGTGAACGCCAACAGGAATGCCGCGCCACCCCAGGCTGCCCCCAGACGCGCCAGTTGCGCCGACCAGCCAAAACCGACCAAGGCGATGCTCAATCCCAGGATCAGCAACGCGCCCAAAACCACCAACAGGCGCGTCTTGATAACGTCAGCAGCTGCTCCCGGGCTGGCTGCCGCCGCCATATTCAGCCAGGCGAAAACCAGGATGGCAATCACCATGTTGACCACGCCAGCCAGTTCCCAGCTCCCAACGCCCTCGCGTGTGGTATAGCGACCAAGCTCAAGCGCGGCCAGCGTCCAGAGCGGCAGGAGCGCCCAAGCCAAGTCTGCAACCTGGTGAGAAGAATAGGCCAACGCCAGGAGCAGGGCAACGCCAGCCCACACGCCCAAACCAATAACCAGACGATCCCTGGCCAGGATGCCACGCACGAGGGCAATGATGCCAAAGATGAGCGCCATTAAATGGTAGGCAGGTAACGCGGCGAGCAGGTACGTGACGGGTGCACCGAGAAATGTCCACCAACCCTTGATGAAGGCCAGAAAAGAGGCAATGAAGGCGCTCAAACCTTGGGGAGCGAGAAGGAACAGGCTACCAAAGAGGAGGAGGGTGGCGAGGGCGTAGATCAAGGATGAGGGATGATTTACAATTTTCGATTTACGATTTACGATTTTCGATTTACGATTTTCGATTGGGGGTTGATCTTCGGCGGCAGGTCGTCGGTCATCGCTTTGCGGTTGCTGGGGAGAAAAAGCTTGCCAAATGGCGATGGTCAGGCCAAGGATGAGCAACCCCATCCAGACCGCCGGACCGGAGAGGAGGGCCAGAGCGCCAAAGACGCCAGCCAGCGGATAGCTTCGTTCACGTCCCATCGCCCAGGCCGAGGCGAGGAAGAAAATTGCCAGCATCGAGCTAGCAGCAGTGCGCGAGAGGGCCAGCAAGCCAGGCTCCATAGCGAGTGAAAAAGCCAGGATGAGCGCCGGAATGCGCCCAAGGCGGTCGCGAAAGAAGAATGGCATCAGCGAAAGCAGGCTGCCAGCCAGCGCGGGCCAAAAGCGCGCCAGGAAATCGCTCGCGCCAAAGACAAAGAACAGGATCGAAGTCAAAAGCACATAGGCGGGATTCGTCCCAATCATGGGATGCGCGCCGCGCACGATCTGTAAAGCCTGGAAGGCTAGATCCGCTTCGGAATCCGAGAGCGGCAGCCTGCCGAGATGCAAGAAGTGCAGGGTCAGCGCCAAGGCGAAGGCGAAAGCGTATAGAAGGTGTTCAAGGGTAAGATGACGGGAGGACATAGATGTATTTTACACTCGTTTATGGCACTTCGTAGACCGTCACTCCGCCATTTTGGTAGGCGGGCTGGAGGAAACGCTGGAATTTGGTCTCATTGACGCGGTAAGCCGCCCGTTCCAGCGTGCCAACGTAAACATAACGAACCTGGTACTGGCTCAAGAATGCCTGGGCCGTGTTCCAGTCGCTCGTTTCATAGAGGCGCCGGATGTCATCCAGACGTGAGCCTTGGTCGGTATAACTGCCGCGCCACTGGCTCTCGTGCATCGGCCAGCCAAGCACGGTGGGCAGACCAGAGTAAGTTGAGATGTGGGCATAGTCAGAGTAACTGGCATCCACGATGGTAGCCTCGACGATGATCCCGTACGGCGCGGACTGCAACCAGCGGATGGCCTCAGCATCGGCAGGATAATCGCGGTCGAGATGCGCGGCGCCATCCAGAGTCCAGCCGAAGGAAGGATGGAAACCGTTGGTTTTGGTCAGCAGGCTGAGGGGCGGGTAGGTGAGCGCAGCAAAGAGCAGGAGCGTCAACCCGAGTGTGTACACCCAGTTCCAGAGGCGGCGCAGCTCCGTCAACAGCAAGGCCGCGCCAAAAGCGGCCGCCAGGCTCCACAACGCCCAGGCTTCGTAATAGAACTTGAAGATGGTATTCATGCGCCAGCCGAACTGGTCACGCAGGTAGACAAATTCGGGGGCGAGGACGAGGAGGGAGGCGAGGAGGATGAGGAGGAGAACGAAGGAGGAGGGATTTTCGATTGACGATTTACGATTTATGATTGACGATCTACGATTTACGATTGGCGATTTACGATTTACGATTGGCGAGGAGCGAGGAGCGTGGAGGGTGGAGGGTGGGGCGTGGAGCGTGGAGCGAGGGGCGTCGAGCGAGGAGGGTGGAGCAAGAGGTGTTGATTGGTCGGCGGATGAGGAAAGAGGGGTGATTTTTACAAGGAAGGCAATGGAGGAGGCGATCAAGAACAACAGGGTCAGCAGGCCACCGAAATAGGCCAAACGTTGCCGGGTTGCAGTAATGAAAAAGTCGCGCACGGTGGTTGCGCCCTGGGATTGCAGGAAGGAGGCAGCGAAATCGGGGAGGCGGAGGTTGGCGAGCCAGCCCATCGCCCAGGAAAAGAGCCAAAGAAGAAGGGTCAGCCCGAGGGCAAGCCCGATCCCCCAGAGCCAACCAGCGGACTGTTTTTCGCCCCGCCACAAGTAGAACAACAGGCAAAAGATCGGCAGGAACAACGCGCCAAACATGACCCAAAGCTGCGCACCGCGCGTCGGGAAGATCAGGTTGGGCAGGATGCCTCCAGCCTGCGAGGAAAAGCTGGTATAGAAAGGTAAATAGAGCAAGATGGCCAGCGCGCCAAGGGGTAAGCCAAGGGCAACGAGATCCTCCAGCCTCTGCCAACTCCAACCTCGTTCTTGGACGCGAAAGAGCACATACGCGCCGAGAACCAGGGCAGTGTAAGCCAGGATATCCCAGGTGTTGAGGAAAGCCAATCCGCCCAAGATGAGGGCTGAGAGAAGAAATCCACTGCGGCTGATGGAAAGGCGGTAACCGAAGAGATTAGTCTCACCACGCCAGCCGCCCAAGAAGAGATTCAGCGCGGCCGCCACCGCCAGCAGACCAAAAGGCATGGCCAGCACATGCGGATGCAGGTCGCCCAGCAAGTAAGAGAAAAAGGGGAACTCGTCAATGATCTCGTGCCAAACGTGGGCCAGGTCGAAATCCTGGATGACGCGCGAGGCGCGCCACCACCAAAGGTAACGGTCGGGAATCCAACTGAACGGTTGGACGGGAGGCAGGTTCAAGTCCTTGAGGTCCAGCCAGGTCCAGAAATTGTGGGTCGCAAGCTGCGGGTTGGAGGGCCAAAAGATGCCATGCTTGTGAAGGACTTCGAGAAAACCTTCGAGGTTGGAGACGAGGAGGAGGAAGAGGGGGGCGAGGAGGGGAAGGCCGATTGAGGATTTACGATTTACGATTTCAGATTTACGATTTACGATTTCAGATTGAAAATCGCCTGTCGTCAGTGGCCTATCGGCCGTTTTCCGCTGCCAGGCGGACAATAGGTTGTAAAGAATGCCGTATGCCCCGACTGCGCTTAGAGCAAAGAGCAGGGAGAGCATCAGGTTGAAGGCCACGCTGCCCAGCACACCGGTCAGACGGGCAAGCATGGCGGTCAAGACGTAACCGAAGTAATAATATGAAATGGCGTAACCCGAAAGCCAAGGGTCGCTCGGCGGGAAGCTTGGCGAGCGCAGGATGGCATTGATGAAGGCCAGCTCCATTGGCTTTTCGGTGCCAACGATCTCCGGGTTGGCGGCGCGGATAACGGCCAGGAAGGCAAAGGAGAGAAGGAAGAGCAATTCGGTGGTGAGGATAAGACGGAGGTGGGATTTGAGCCAGATAATGAGTGATGAGTGATTAGTGAGGAGCGAGGAGCGTGGAGCGTGGAGGGAAGATTGATCGTCGGTGTTCGAGTGGTCACGCGTTGTTTTCCAAAACGACCAGGCGCTCAAGGAGGCAAGGATGAGCAAGGCGAAGAGCAGGCCGGCGAGGTTGTTGGGCGCGATGCCCAAGGAAGCCAACAACCAAAAGATGTAACCCCAGATCAGCAATCCCAGAGCGCGAGAGAGACTGTAACCGCGGTCGGCCAGCGCGGGGAAGAGGCGATAGGCCAGCGGGAAGGTCAGCAGTCCCAAGATTGAGGTGACGAGATACCAAGAGAGAAAAGCAAGCATAGGCTTCAATCCAACTCGTTCCTGGCCTGGATTTGGCAATCCAGGCCAGCAATTTTAGCTAGAGCAGATGGTAACACGAAACGGCCATCTGCGCCTGGCTCGAAATCGTGGACGGCGACCACGGATTCCAAATTGATCGGTCCATAGACGTGCGGGAACAGCTCCTCGGGCCGGTCCGTGCCCGGCTCCCAGCGCACCTCGGATTCGAGGCGGCGCGGGTCTATGACCAGCAGCACCAGTCCGGGTTGACCGGCGAAAAAGGCGTCCGCCACGCGCAACAACTGGTCATGCGCCGAGCAATGGATGAAACCCTCGACCGCCAGCGAGTCGGCGGTGTAGCTGCCTGAGTTTTTGGCAGCCAGCCAATGGGTGCGGTAGGTTACATGGATGATAGGGGCGATCATCGGTTACAAGTTACAAGTTACGAGTTACGAGTTACGAGTTACGGCAACACCTGGTAGATGACCGTGTCGCCATCACGGTAGACTTCCTGCCACAACTTGCCATTTTCAGCGTCGAATTTCAACAGTCCTTCACCGATGTATTCAGCGCGTTCGAGCTTGCCGACAACGATGTAACGGACGTTATACTTCTTCAAGAAAGCCTGGGCTGCAGCCGGATCGCTGGTGAAGTAGAAGGCGTTGATCTCAGCGACGCGGTTCCAGACCTGGTCGTTCATCAGGGCGCGCTGCTGGCGCTGGTGCCAATTCCAGCCGAGCACGCCAGGCAGGCCGGTGTAAATGGTGAAACGCGAACACCAACGGTATTCGGTGCAATTGCCCTCGACAATCACCGGCGAACCCTGTACGTTCTGCTGCATCCAACGGATGGCGCGATAGTCTTCGCTCAGGTCAATCGCGCCGCCAAAATCGAAATACTGGGCGCCGTTCATATAGACAATCGCATCGAGCGAATGCGGCGCGGCGGGATTCATCCGGTCGCGCACTTTGGCCATACCAGCAATGAGGAAATAGAGCGAGGCGAAAGCGACCAGGATGACCGCGACCGTCGTCCAAGCGGAACGTCCACTTGGCAGCCACTTGGAGAACTCGGGCAGCAACCAGCCCAGAGCCGCCGCGGCGCTGATGCCGAGCATCACCCAGGCCTGGAGATAGAACTTGAAGACGGTGTTCATGCGCCCCACGTCGCCACGGATGACGACGATCTCGACCACCATGGTCAAGAGCAGGCTGGTGCCGATCATGAACAGGATCAGCCGTTTGCCATCCGGCAACGCCGGGCGGAGGAGCAGTAATGCGGCCCAAACCGCCAACGGCAGGGCGAGCCAGAGGACCGTCACACCTTTCCAGGGGACATTCTGGCTGGGACTCATCACCCAGACCTGTTGGACGACCAGCACCAGTAGCATCAGGATCGGCGCGGCCAGGATCAGGTCGCGGTAGGGGCGCAGCTTTTGCAAGGCGGAGACCGGCGTCTCGGCCATCCATTGGCGCGTCTCCCAAGCCATCCAAGAGACGATAAAGAACAGGAACACGCCCCAGTGAACAAGGTAGGATGAGATGTTCGAGCGTCCACCTGTCCAAGCTTCGACCTGGTTATATGCTTGGGCAAACCAGTGCGTGAACGGCTGGTAGAGGAGCATGGAGAGGCCCACCAGCGCGGCAACCGCGCCTCCGGTCAGGAGCAGGCGCTTGTTCCAATTTGATAGGGGCAAGCGGAGAAGGTCCACCTCGGCGTAACGCCAAACCGTGTATGCCAGCACTATCGTGGCCAGGGTCAGGTATGTATAGATGTCCCAAGTGTTCGTCGGACGCAGCGCCCCGAGCACCAACCCACCGAGGAAGAAGCCCAGAATGGCGTCAAGACGACTCTTCCACTTGCCTTTCGCCAGCAGCACCGAGAGCGCCCAGGCAATCGCCAGCAAGGTCAGCGAGAAGGCGATCATGTGGGCATGCAGGTCGGACCAGAGGAAGGTGAAAGCCGGAAACTCGGTGATCGGGTCGCCAGAGGTGCCGGGTAGGGCGCGGCTGGGGGTCATCATCCACTCGCGGTTCGAAAGCGGGAAAAACGGGCCATTCAGGGAAAGGAAAAAGCCTTTGAGCGTCCACCAGATGCGCAAAAAGATGTTGGCCGAATCCGCCGGCATCACACCCGGCGCGATGATGCAATCGTGGACGTTGTAGGCGCCAAGCTGCGCGCTGGGCGCAGCTTGGCACATTAAGCCGCGGTAGAACAGGCGTACCGTGCCAAGATTGCCGAGGATGATGAGAGCGACAGCGGCGAAGAGGCCAGTGTACAGTGACCAGTGTTCAGTGTTCAGTCTCCAGTGTTGCGTGTTCAGTTTCCAGTGTTCAGTGTTCAGTGACTGGCCTCTGACAAAATTATAGCCGAGCGAGAATGCGCCGAGCGCCAGGCAGGCATAGAGCGTGGGCAGGATGAAGTTGTAGGCAATTGAGGGGACAATGCTGAGCAGCTTGACCGGTGTGCCGACAATAACGTAGCCAAAGTAATAATAGTTGATATATCCGCCTGCGAACCAGGGATCATACGGCGGGAACTTGGTGCTTTTCAGCACAGCATTGAAATAAGAAAAATCCATCGGCCTCTCGCCGCCATCCGGGTCGTGCCACAAATCGGGGTTGCCAAGGCGGATGAGCAAATCCAGCAGGAAGAAGGACAAGAAGATGACTTCCACCAGCAGGAAATACTTCCAACGGGTGCGGATTTCTTGTTTCAGTTCCTCGCGCTGACGCCAGGCCTGCCACCCGCCGATCAGTGCGACCAGCGCCAGGGCAACTGCGATGGTTCCCTTGCTAAACGTCAGGCCGAGCGAGGCGCCCATCCAGGTGAACCAGGCCCACAGCAACAGCCCGGCAAAGCGCGCCAATGGATAGCCGCGGTCAGCAAGACCCGGCAGCGCGGCGCGGACGAGCGGATAGGCGAGCCATCCCAGAACGAGGATGGTGAGATACCAGACCACCAAGCCGACCGCCGGATAACGATTTTGCAAATCCTGGTAGTTAAAAAGCTTCGACCACGTTCCGCCGGCTTGCTCGGCTGCCAGGCGGTCGGAGGGCAGCAGCAGGGCTTTGTATGTACCCGCCTGCTTGGGGGTCAGATGGACAACATGGCTCAAGTCCACCGCGCCGAGAATGGCTGCCACTTGCGCCGGGTCGTAGTCGGCGCGCTTTTGGAAGATGAAGACTTTGACGTGGTCGTAGATGGTGAAGGCCTCTTCGGCGTATTGGTCGTTGATCGTCAACGGACCGAGGTTGGGATAGGAGGTAAAAGTCTTCACCAAGTCGAAGCCCAGGCGTCCCTGGTACATGCCCGGCTCGGCCTCGTTGTAGCAGCGGATGATGTCCATTTCCGGCGGACAACCGAGCAGCGCGCGGTAATAGGCCGTGGTCAGCGGGTAACGCTCCGGCAGGCGAACGGTCTGGGCGAACTGGTGGTTGGACGGGATGAAGATGTAATCGGCCTGGTCGAGTGTGGTCGCGAAGCGCGCCAGCTTGTCAATGTTGTCATCCCAGTAGATTTCCAGGTTCAGGTTGCCGTTATAGATCCCGCCGAAGCCATCGTAATTGTCCAGGCGAAAAGGCAATCCCAGGTCCCAGTCGGTCTCGTTGGCCGGCGCAGCGCCAGAAAAAGCCAGCGTGCCGTTATCAGTGGCGAGACGCAGGAAGTAAGTCTGGCCCTTGGTCAGCGACACAGGACGGTCGAGGGTCAACATATACCCTTCGCCACGCAAATCCTGCTGTGGGGCAAAATCGGAGGTCAGGCTGGCGCTGCCGAGAACCTGATCCGCTCCCGGCTCCGGCATGGAAGAGATGACCAGGCTGAAAGTCTGTGCTGCGGTGGGTAGGGCTACGATCACCACACGGCTGAGGGTGACGGCAGATAGCGTCCCATCGGCGCCAGCCGTGAAGGAAATCCTATAGGGCTGCTCGGGGCTGAGGCGGCATTGCGGCAGGGGATTGACAAGCTGGTTCGCCGCCTGCCCGCTCACCGCCTGGATGGTCAGGCTGATCGGGCCGCACAAGTCCACCTGGCCCACCGCATCCACCAACTGCACCTGGAGCGTATAGACCTGCCCCGCGCTGATCGACAATGGCGCATCAAGAGCAAGCACCTGCGCAGTCGATGCCGCCCATCCCACCGGCTGGGCAGCAAATGCAGAGGAGGCCAGCGGTTGCGCATCTTCTGCATTCTGGCGCACCGTCAACAGCAGGTACGCAGTTTCCCCTGGCACGGTGACCACTACGTGAGGAAGATAGACCTGACTCAAAACGCCATCCGCCTGGGCAGTAAAGCCGGAGATGGAAGGTGCACCGGATTGCAGGTTGTAGGAGTAGGGGAAAGGCAGGGGCTGTTGGTATGTGCTGCCATCCGCAGCCTGGATACGCAGGTTGACCGGTCCGGGGACATTCTGGAAGATCCAACGCGAGGCAGCAATACGCGTCTCAGTGCGGGTGTAAATCCTGGTAAATGCGAAGGCCCAGGATGTAGTTAGTAGTAGGGTCGTTAGTCCAATAATGATTGAAAGTACAGTTGGCAGGCTTGAAGGTTTGAAGGTTTTCAAGTTAGAATCTTCCAACTTTCCAACCTTCCAACTTTCCAACCCACTAACCTTCCAACCTGCTAACTCGAAAACAACCCATGCGGCCATCATTGCTAAAAGCGGATAGATCGGCAACTGGTAACGCATGGTGGGATTGAACTGTAGCGACTGCCAGCCAAAATAGAGCGCGGTCCAGCCCCATAACAACAGGTGCTGTCTCCACTCTCCTTTCAGGATACGCCAGCCCATCCAGAGGAACCCCGCCCAGGCCAGGATGCCCAAAGGCAGGCCGAGTCCCCAAACAGTGAGGTTCTCGAAGGAGAACAGGTGCGAGCGACGCGCCCACTGGAGCGCGAACGGCACATCCGCATCGCCGCTGGCCTGGACGCGCTGCTCCTTGATATTGGCGATCCACTTCGCGTTCGGCGTCAGACCGAAAAAGCCGGGGCCGCTGAAGGCGTAAGGCTGGAAGAGGCGGAAGGCAAACAGGCTGGCGAACGCGCCGAGGACGAGGAAGAGGATGATCTTTTCGAGTGACGGGCGACGGGTGACGGGTGACGGGCTGCTTTCTGTCACTCCACTATTGTTTTCCCTGAAATATCGCACCGCGAATGCGGCGGGCAGGACAACCGCCAGCACCGCGGCGTTAAGTTTACAGGCAACTGCCATGCCCAAGACGAAGCCAAAGGCAAGGCTGAGGTAGGTGAGGGGGTCGCGAAGGAGGGTGAAGAGGTAATGCGTGAAGCGTGAAGTGAGGAGCGAGGAGCGTGGAGGGTGGAGGTCACCATTCGCCAACCGCCACTTGCCAACCGCGATCTCCACCGCAAACAACAGCGCCAGGAACATGAAGAAGGTGGTGAAATTATCCGTCGTCCAGAAATGCGACTGCTGGATCTGCATCACAGCGACCGAAGAAAACGCCGCGGCCAGCAATGCCACGCGCCGCCCGTAGAGCCGGTCCACGATCAGGTAGAGCAGAAAGATCGTGCCAAGGTCGGCGAGCGCCGAGAGGGCGCGCCCGACCAGATTCACTTGATCGTAGCCGGTCTGACCGACCCATTCGGCCACGTATCGGACGAGGATGATCGGCAGCGTCCCATAAACGAAAAAGCCATAGCCGCGGTTATGCGGGTTGAGCGGAGATGTCGCCGTGTTGAAATAGTCCGAGAAGCCGAGCCAACGGATCTGGTCGGACGGGCAAGCCTCTACCGCCACATTCGGGTCAGCACACTTCTTGACCTGTAGGGCGCTCTCGACCATCGTCAGGAAACGCTCGTCCGGATGCGGGTGTTGATCCTCATCCCAATCCAAGCCAACGAAACGGAAGTAGGCGCCGGCCAGCAGCACTACAATCAGCAGCAGGTCGTACACCCAAAACCGTTTCTTTTCGTATTGCGATGCCGATAAAGCGATCTTCTCCATAAAACCTTTTCTCTCTGCGCCTGGGGGCGATTTGCATCGAATTACGCGAATTGATCGAAGACATTCGTGCCATTCGCGAAATTCGATGCCAGTTACTGCGGCGGCACAAAGAAAATCATGAAATCTTTGCCTTCGACCCCTGTCGTGGATTTATACCGGCTAATGACACCATTCGGGTAGAGCAACTTCAGCGCATTCACCGAATCCGCGTCCTGAACATTAACGATGAACAGCTTCGCGCCACTGCTGGAAACGGTCGTTGCCAGATCCTTCGGCCAAACTGCAAAGTCCCGGTTCGGTATGCCCGCCCAAACGCCCGGTAAGCGCGTATCCACCCAATAAGGGTACGGCACGACCCAGGTGTTATCCGTCGAGCCGTAGGTCTGGCCGAACTGCTGGATGACCACACCCATCTCGGAGGTGTTCCACGCCCCGGAACGGAACTGTTGATCGAATTGGCGGAAGACGAGGCCATAATTCTGGGAGGTGGACCAGAGCAGCAGAGCGACGGCCACCAACCCGGCCAGCCATTGCCGCCTCCTCCCGGCACTCAGGCTTGCTATAAAACCATCCAGCGCCAGCGCCACAACGAGGAAGACAGGTACTACGGCCCCCCCGGCGCGGTTGAGGGCAGGGTTCTCTCCGGGGAAAGCCAGGGAAAGGATCGAAGGCAGCATTAAAAGCGGAATTGACAGGAGCAGGAAGAGGTCCAACCAGTGACGGCGGCGAATGTAACGCGCCAGCAATAGGATACATCCGAGCAAGAACAGCGCGCCGGAAACCACGTCTAACGCCGGACGATGCGTCACCGAATTGACCCAGATCTCGCCGTCGTCCCAGTTGAACATGCGCAGCGCGTTCCAGGTATTCGAAAGGAATATCTGCAAGGCCGGACCAGGCAGCGGATTCTCGGTGTCGCCCAGGCGCGAAAAGGCGCGGTAGTTGAACAATTGCGGGTTTTCCAACGCATAACGCAGGAGTGGCAGGAAAACGAACAATGAGACCAGCGCCAGCAGGCTCAGCCAGATGACGGCTTGCTTTCGCTCGGCTTTTAACCTGATGTGCAATAGATACAGCGCGGTGGCGATCACGACGACGACCGGCACGATGCGGAAGGGGCTATAACCGTGCAGGCCGAGGCCGAGAAAGATGCCCGAAAGAATGAAATCGTTGCGGTTTTGCCTGCGCAGACCGCGCAGGAGATAATAGAGCGTGGGCGCGACGAAAAGCGGGTAGAGCGGGAAGCGCAGCCCGATGCGGCTGATGACGTTCGGCCAATAGGCAATGCCTGTCAGGAACATTGCCAGCAAGCCGACGCGCCGGTTGCCCACCTCCTTGCCAAGCAGAACCATGTAGGGCAGCGTCCCCAATCCACACAACACCGTGCCGATCTTCAAGCTCATAAAGGACAGGCCAGTGCCAAAAAGCCAGGAAACAAGGACTGTCAGGTACATCTGGATGGCCTCGCGGCCTGTGTTGCGCGGGAAGAAGATGAGCGTTTGACCTTGCGTGACATCGTACACATCCAGGATCTTCTCGGCGTGGTCGCTGAACGGCTCGGAGGGAATTTGGCTGAGACGGTAGAAGCGAAAGAAGATCGCGCTGGCTGCCACAGCCAGCACAAGCAGAGTCCAACGAGTAACCCGCACCTGCCAAGTATTCTGCCGCAGGAAATTCCTCAGGCGTTTCCAGAGCGGATCCGTCGCCGGGTCGCGCTGCCACAACGACCAAATCAACAGGATCATCGCTAAGACCCACAGCGTCACGTTGAGAGGTGTGAATAGGTTACCGCCGAGAAAGAGAAACGCCGCCAAAGCCAGGAGAAGCGAGACGATGAAAGCGGCGCGGCCGATCTTAAGCGTGTCCTCGTGTGATTCGGAGACGGGCTGCGGCGTGAGCACCCACTCGCCGCGCCAATTAGCCCAGATGAGCAACGCGGCTGCAGCAAGATACAAACCAAGGCCAAACTCAAGCGAGCGTCCGCCTGGTTCGAAGGCGCGCTGACCAATGAGGGCAAAGGCCAGGGCGAGGAGTGAGCGCCAGGGGAAGGGAGCTACAGTTTTCAGGTTTTCAGGTTGCAGGTTTCTAGGTTGCAGGTTTTCAAGTTGCAGGTTTTCAGGTTGCAAGTCTACCTGCTGCTCTTCAGGCGACAAAAGAGGCTGCGATCCTGGCGTGACTTCCACAGCGGGCAATTCAATCCTTGCACCGCGCTGCCAGAATTTCAACTTTGATTTTACATAATCCAATACACTCGGTTCTTCCATGTTTCTCCATGTTGGCACTTTACAGGGTTCCGACCTGTGAACTTGCCAACTTGCTAACTTGCTAACTTTTTCGCGCCACCACCATCACACTCTCCCCCCATTTTAACGGTAAAAAGACGAAGCCGGTGATGGCTTGCAATCCGCCAAGCGAGCCAAACAACAATTTCTGGATCACCTTCGGCACGACCGGAATATACGGCGCGTCCCAAAAACCATCCGCGAAGATGCGCAAAGGCGTGAAACCAGCCGATTTTATCATTTCCAGCCACTCGGCGGGTGTTTTGAGCGAGATATGCGTCGGATCGAGGTAGCCGATCCACTTCCCCCCTTTCCAGGGCTTGAGCAACGAAGCCAGATTTGGCGTGGAAAAGATCAAGATGCCATTTTCTTGCATCACCCGACCGATCTCAGCGATGGCTTTTTCAGGGTGCGGCAAATGCTCGACAACATGCTTGATGATAACAATCCCAAAGACACCATCGGCAAAGGGGAGCTCCTCTGCACTGGAAACGTGGAGCGTGGAGCGTGGAGCGATGGAGCGAGATTGCTGCAACGCCCAATGATTGACATCCACTGCAAAGGTTGCGAAATGGCCTTCCAACTGACCCACGAGATGCCCCAAGCCGGAGCCTATCTCTAGTAGACGCGTGCCGCGTTGCCCATGCCGCCGCGCCAGGATGGCGTAAAAGCGGTTCGACCACCAGTATTGGCTGTACTTGGCGAAGGAGACGCTTTTGTAAGTATTGGTGCTGAAATAGGTTTCGTCGAAGGGCATGAGGCGATTTACGATTTACGATTTACGATTTACGATTTACGATTTGCGATTTGCGATTTGCGATTTGCGATTTGCGATTGACGATTGACGATTTCTTATGGGCAATGTAGAAAGTGAATGTCCCATCATCCACCGGTTCTGGGGAAGCAAATTTCCGCACAAACTGTTCCGTCAACCAGAGATTCCAGCGAAAAGGGGCAATGATCCATTTGCCAGTCAGCTTCTTGGCGAGCAGCGAAGGCAGGCCGAAATAATGCCCCCATTCTAACACTCGCATCGCCGACGGGGAAAAATAGTGCCACCAACGTTCCAGCCGGAAGCCGGTCTGCATCAGCCGTCTCTCCCAGACCTCTGGCCCATCGGCATGCTCGACGCGCGAAATGCGCCGGAACCAATCGGTGTACCCATCCCCGATCATACGCGAGATGGACAACTCGGATAGATAGCGTTCGTTGGGTACGCAGAAATAGAATGGTGCGCCAGGCTGGAGGACGCGGGCGGTCTCAGCCAGCACTGCCTCCACGTGCGGGATATGTTCCAGCACGGAGTTGCTGAATGCGGAGGCGAAACAGCCATCCGGGAAAGGCATCACCTCACCATCTGCTTCGACGAGGAGGCGATATGTACCACGCTGCCTGGCCTCGTGGATCGGAGAATGCCAGGGATCAAGACCGACATCGATCGGTCGGTCGAAGGTTAAGCTGGCGAAGTGCCCGTCGCCGCAACCCACATCGAGGGTCGGCGCGGGTAAGTCAAGGCTCTGGTAGAAGGAAGCCTCCACCGCGCGGATCAAGGCGCGGAAGTAAGGCAGGTCGCGCAGGTGACGAGTGAGGAGTGATGAGTGATTTGACATTCGTGATGCGTTATGCAGCAGCGAAGGTGGTATAATGATAGCACTTTCGTGAAATGAGATAGCAGATTGGAGTGTTCTATGATCCGCACGATGGTTCAGTTGACGGAAGAGCAGATGAAAGCATTGAAGGAAATATCACAGGCCCGAAAAGTATCCGTCGCCAGGTTGATTCGCGAGAGCGTGGCGCAGTATATGGTTGTCGCCAGCGAGGAAACCGAACAAGAAGAGAAATGGCGCCGTGTGCTGGAATTTCTGGACTATATGGATAATCATCCTGCCGAGTTCCGTGATATCGAAGGGAAAACCGATCTTTCGATTAACCACGATGAATACTTCGTGGAGGCAATCGAAGATGATCTTCGTTGATACTTCTGCCTTCCTGGCAATTCTTGCTGTTGAAGATGATTATCACCAGCGCGCTGAGGGTTGCCTTCGCGATCTACGGAAGGAGGGCCATCGTCTCATAACCAATAGCTACGTTTTACTCGAAAGTGTTGCGCTCATCCAGAAACGGCTTGGCCTCGAAAGAGTACGTGATTTCCAAACCGCGATCTTGCCACTGCTGAGGATCGAGTGGATCAAAGAAAACGAGCACGAAGCAGCCATCCGACATCTTCTCTTCGCCAATCGCCGCAACTTGAGTCTGGTGGACTGTTCAGCCTTCGAAACCATGCGGCAATTGGGGATCGATACCATTTTCACCTTCGACGCGCACTTCCGCGAGCAGGGGCTCAATGTGATCCCGTAAGGCGAAATAAATTTCGCCCTACCTCAACTTCTCGAACAATTTCTCGTACTCCTGCGCCACGCTATCCGGGTTATAGAGTTTCGCTAATGCTGTTGTATCGCAGCGGTATTTTTCTTTCCCGGCGAAGATTTCCAATAGGGCAACAGCCAACGCCCCAGCATCGCCGATGGGGATGACCTTGCCCATCCCGTGCATCTGCACCGGGCGGCGCACGCCGGGCAACGCTGAGGCCACGCATGGAACATTGTTCATCATCGCCTCAACCTGCACCAGGCCAAAAGCCTCGGTGGAATTGAGCGAGGGGACGACCAGCACATCCAGGCTGGGATATAGCGCGGCGAGCTGCTGCTGGCTGAGATTGCCGAGGAACCTCCAATAGCCGCCATCCTCATACTCCTTGATGCGCGGCATCAGCCGCTCGGCGTAGTCTTGTTCGCCGAGGACATTCTGGTATTGACCGGCGAAAAGCACCTGCGCCTTTGGGAATTTCTCCAGTACAGAGGGCAATGCGTCGAGTAACACCTCCACACCCTTTTCAGCAGCGAAGCGCGTTACCATACCGATGACCGGTCGCCTGCCTTGCCCTGAGCCTGTCGAAGGGTCGTGGGTGCGGTGTTCAGCGGCAAAGGCCTCCACCGCGCCGGGCAATGGCGGGGGTAGCACCACCGGTGGCAGGATCGGGGTCAACTTGCGGTGATAACGCGATAGGTAGGATGAGTTATCGGCATAATCCTGGGTATAGGTGACGATGTGGCTCGCCAAAATCCCCGCCATGTTATTCTGGAACTTGACCACCAGGTTGACGAAGCGGTTGAACAGGCCAGGCGGCAGGCGCAGATCGCAGTGATAGGTCAGCACCGCCGGTTTACCAAAGAGTCTGGCGCGGAAGGCCACGCCGGGCGCGTCGAAATTCGGCAAGTGAAGATGAACCAGGTCGTGCTGCCAGGCCAGTTTGGTGGCGACCAGGCCAAAGGTCGGCGCGAGCACGCCCTTGCTGACGCGCACGGCCACCGGCACGCGGATCACATGGACGCCATCCATCGTCTCATCACGCGGCAGCGATTGGTCATACTGCGTCGTCAGCACCGTCACCTGGTGCCCACGCCGGGCAAAGGCGCGCGCCAGCCGTTCGGCGTAGATGGTCAGGCCGGAGGTGTGGGGACGGTAATAGGTGAGGACGGTAAGGATGCGCATGAGAACCAGTGGTCAGTGGTCAGTGGTCAGTGGTCAGTATTCAGTATTCAGTGTTCAGTTGTGGTAGAGACCGTTGTGGACGCACTCGGCGCACTCCAGTTGGAGCGTGGCGTGCCCGACCTGGTGCCGGTCTGCCAGCATTTGGCCGACTGCCGCCTGGATCTGCGCCCCCTGGCTGAGGGTGACATCCTCGGTGAGGATATGCGCCGAAAGGTAGTGCATCTGGTTGGTGATGCTCCACACATGCAGGTCATGGACGCCGCGCACGCCAGCCACCGCCAACACATCGCGCTGCAGGGCGTCCATATCCACATTGGCAGGGGTGGCTTCCATCAGGATTTCGAGCGACTCGCGCAGGATACCCCAAGCGTTCCACAGGATGAGCAAGCCGATGAAAAAGCTGACCAGCGGATCGAGCCAATTGAGGCCGGTGAAGCGGATGATGATGCCAGCGACCACCGCCCCAACCGTAGACAATACGTCGCCCATCAGGTGCAGGAAGGCAGACTTGAGATTCAGGTCATGTTCCGCGCCGCGGCGGACGAGCAGCGCGGTGACCAAGTTGACGAACACCGCCGCCGCACCGACACCAATCAGAATATCCGCTTGGACAGCGGAAGGCGTAATGAAGCGTTTATAGGCTTCATAAAAGATACCCAGGGCGATGACTGCAAGCGTAGTGGAGTTGACCAACGCCACGAGAATACCAGCGCGATGGTAGCCATACGTTTTGCCGGAATGCGCCGGCTTGGTCGTGACCCACAGCGCCCACCAGGTCAGCCCAAGCGCCAGCACGTCGGTGAGGTTGTGCGCCGCGTCGGTCAGCAGGGCGAGGGAGTTGGCGAAGATCCCGGCGAGGACTTCGACCACCACGAAGACGAGGGTGATGCCCAGCGAGAGGGCCAGGCGGCGGGAGGTGGAACGGGCCGCATTGGCGGGAGGTTGATTATGAGTCATAGGTCATGACGGGCAGATTATAACCCACCCCCCAACAAGGTAGGCACGAAGATTCCTACGCCGAGTAATTGAACAAACGAATGGACAAGAAAGCGATCATCTCAAACTCAACAATGTTGCATAAGCAGTTGAACGTGCAAGTGCTTGCCAAAAGTCAAGTTCAACTTGGCCAACTTCCCAATGAATGAACGAAGATGACTTATTCTTTCGGTTCCAGTATTCAATTCCAGAAAAGTCATCCTTATATCTCCAATTCCCTTGAGAGATGGCATTTCGTAGAGACCTTATTGGGTCACTGAGTAAGAAAGCGCAGCATTGGCTCGTAGTGCTACCTTTTGGCAAATAATCATGAAGAACTTCAAACCATGTTTCTTTGAGATACACAAAGCATATATAATTTTGGACGATGATTTGAGCGCGAACTACTTCAGGCTGAGGAAACGAGATGGAATGAACAAAATCCATCCATGATTGAAAGGCAGATAATTCATCAAGTCGGTCTGAAAGTGGTACCGGCGATAAAGTTTTGATGCGTTCTTTTATTTCCTCCGGCAATTGTCCAACCTCATCAGAGATAGTTGTTGCCAAGTGATTACTTGCTGCTGGGTCAATTCCCAAGTCGTCCCTCAAGCAAGAAGACCAACGCCGCATTTGCGAATCCAGTTTTTGCATATCAATCATATCCGCTAAATTAGACAAAGAGAGGGCGATTTCCCCTTCCCCACTCAACAATCTCTCTACCTACTCTCCGCACGATCCTAACACCAGTTCCGTGACCCTAGCCAGCGGCCAGACAGTGATTCGTTCACTTATGGGGTAATCGTGCTCTCCTGGGTATAACACCCACAGGTGGGCCAAGGCCAAAGTTTGCACCGCCGTACGCATAGAAGGCGTCAATTTAGGCGCTTCGTTGAACTTGATTTCCATGCCATAGCGCTTTCCCGAATGGAGGAAGACCAGGTCGAGTTCCGCGCCTCCGTAGGTTGCCCAGTAATATGCTTGAGAGGGCCGCAGCGCCTGCAGCACCTGTTCGAGCGCGAATCCTTCCCATGAAGCGCCCACCTTTGGATGTCCAAGCAGCGTGTGCTGGTCACCGATTTCCAATAAACTATGCAAGAGGCCGGTATCGCGGAAAAAAACCTTCGGGGCTTTGACCTGCCGCTTGCTGACGTTTTCATACCAGGGTTGGAGCTGGCGCACCATGAACGTGCTGGTCAGAATATCCAGGTACGAGCGGATAGTTTTATCGGAAAAGCCCATCGAGCGCGCCAGTTCGGCCGCGTTCCAGGTCTGGCCATGATAATGCGCCAGCATCGTCCAGAAACGACGCATGGCTGCCGCCGGGATGCTGATGCCCAATTGAGGAATATCGCGCTCGAGGAAAGTGCGGATGAACCCCTCCCGCCAGGCGATGCTGTCCTCCTCACTCTCTGCCAGGAACGAGCGCGGGAAGCCGCCGCGCACCCACAATTGACGCCAGGCATCCGCGCCGGTCTCGGCAAGGGAAAAACCGGAGAGTTCCACAAACTCCACCCGTCCGGCGAGCGTCTCGGAGACATTCCTGACCAACGGAGGCGAGGCGCTGCCCAATATAAGGAAACGCGCTTTGTATTGGGGCCGATCCACAAGCACGCGTAGCACCTGGAAAAGCTCGGGGAGAGACTGGATCTCGTCCAGAACAACCAGCCCTTCCAGCGCGCCGAGGACAAGCTCGGGGTTTTGCAGGCGGCGCTGGTCGGGAAGAGATTCCAAGTCGAAGAAGATGGCGCTTTTGCCTTCAATGAACTGCCGCGCCAGTGTGGTCTTGCCGCATTGGCGCGGACCGAGCAAAGCGGTGACGGGAGAACGGCGGGTCGCAATTTCAAGTCGGGAGAGATATTCTTTGCGTAGCAGCATACGCCTATTATACAACGAAAATTCGGAGTTAAACTCCGAATTTTTACACTGAACTTCCGAAGAAATAAAAAAAGTGGGGTGGCCTTGGGAGCAACACCCCACTTGCGGGTTACTTTTCCAACGCGCCCGCGTTGATCCAGTTGATAATAATTTGGATCTCGATATCGGAAAGCTTGCCCGCTGGCGGCATGATGACACCAAACGTCTGCGTTCCCAGGAGCTTTTGCGCCAGGAGACTATTGGCCGCGTCGCCAGCGATCACGACCGGCGCGTGGATGCCGCTGGTCATCAGGCTGGTATAACTGCTGGCGTCCCAGCCGCCCAATGCGCCGTGACAAACGACGCACTTGGTTTGCAAGATGGGCACCACGTCCGCTGAGAAAGAGGGGGTTGTTGTAGCCGGCGTCGTCGCCGGGGTGGGCGCGGGGGGTAGAGGTGTGGACGGCTGCACCGCGGGCGGATTGGCTTCCCAGGCGCGCATATAGGCGATGATCGCTTCGATATCGGCATCTTCCAGCGGGCCGCCAAAGGCTGAGCCAAAAGGCGTCATACCGAGATCGGGCTGACCTTGGGAGATGATCGCTTGTAGCGTGGCGTCATCGCGCGTCTTCAGAAATTCAGCGGAGCTGATCGGCGAGAGGAGGTAGCTGGGTTGGGCAGGATTCGGGCCGCCCTCGCCAAACTGGCCATGGCACGGGGCGCAGTTCGCGGCAAAAAGCTGCTGACCGGTCGCCAATGAGGTTCCCTGGGCAGCCTGGAAGGTGTATTGCACCAGTGCGTCGAGCTGCTCGGCAGTCAACACGTCACCCCATATGGGCATGGTCTGGTGCGGCCCACCGCTGGTGATGACCTGCTGCGCCGCATCCACGCTGGCCGCAGTCGGCACGCGTTCACCATGGCAATTCATGCAATTCTGATCGAACAACTGCTTACCATTCGGCTCTGCCGCTGGGTTGACCACGTAATTGGCAAGCGCTTCGATCTCACTCTGGCTGAGTTTCTCCTGCCAGGGCGGCATATCCAGGTGAAGCCCACCTTTGGCAATCAGGCCGCGCAGCCCATCCGCTGAGCCCGAAAAGGCCACCGCCTCACCATGACAGGGTGCGCAGTTGGTGGCGAAGAGACGCTCGCCATCCGGCGCGGCCAGGAAGTTGAGCAAGCGGGAACGCTCGTCTGCGCTCAAGGCAGTCGTCCAATCGCTGATCTTGGCGTTGGCGTGCGCTGGGTAGCTCAAGCCCTCTTCGATGGCGCGCTTGAGCTCCTGCGGGTTGGTCGCCACCAATTCAGAAGTCTGGTGGCATGCACTGCAATACTGGGTAAAGAGCTGGCTGCCCCCGGGTGAAAGGATGAACCCAGCCAAGGCATCAATCTGATCGGTGGAAAGATCCGCCCCCCAAGCGGGCATCCCCTCGTGCTTGCCCTGGGCGATAACCTGGTGCAGGTTCGTTCCTGGCGGGACCGTGAGCGAGGCGCCGTGACAGGGCGCGCAATTGTTCGCGTAGAGCGCGGCGGTCTGGTCGCCTGAGGCGGCTGCAGCCGGCGGCGGAGCCTCGCGCACCGCCAGGAAGGTCAGCAAGGCAACACCCGCCACCGCCAGCGTCGCCGCGCTGGTGATGACTGGCCGCTTTAGGAAGTGACGGCGCGGGCTGCGATCCAGGAGCGGCAGGAAGAAGAGCAACACGATCGCGATCGTGGGCAGCACGATGACGCCGATCACTTCGAGCTTGCCGGGGAAGTATTTCAACAGTTGGAACAGGAAGAGGAAGTACCACTCCGGGCGCGGGGTGTAGTTCGTATCCGCCGGGTTGGCACGCGCCTCCAGCGGGGCGCCAACGAAGTACGCCAACGCGAGCAGGATTATGAACACGACCAGCGAAACGATGGCGTCTTTAAAGACGATATCCGGGAAGAAAGGCACTCCTTTCTCCTTGGCCTCATGGTATTTCTCCATATAGGTGCGCTGTTCTTGTTCGTTCACTGGCTAATCCTCCTTCCTGGGCGGCGCGCTGATGCCGTTGCGGATGACCAGGTACAGATGGACACCCACTAGCAGCATCAACGCGGCGGGCAGCACCCAAACATGTGCGCCGAAGAAGCGCGCCAGCGTCAACGCGGAAAGGTTCTCACCGCCGCGCATCACGCGCAGCAAGAAATCGCCAATGATAGGCGGCGTACCGGCAATTTGCGTCCCCACCGTTGTCGCCCAAAAGGCTTTCTGATCCCAGGGCAGGAGATAGCCGGTAAAACCGAAACCGATCACCACGATCAACAGAAACACCCCGGTGAACCAGGTGAACTCACGCGGGTACTTATAGGCAGCAAAGTAAACCACCCGCAGCATGTGCAGCACCGCCAGCACCACCATGGCGCTCGCTCCCCAATGGTGCAGCCCGCGGATCAACCAGCCGGCGGGCAATTGCGTGGTGATGTATTGCACGCTATCGTAGGCGTGGTCGGGGGTGGGGACGTAGTACAGGGTCAGCAGGATTCCGGTCACGGCTTGGTTGAGCGCCACGAAGAGCGTGGCGCTGCCCAGCGTGTAGAACCAATTGACCTTTGGCACCTTGCGCAGGAAGATAGCCTCCCAAACAGCGCGCCAACCGGTGCGCTCGTTCAGCCAGTTTGCAAATCGCGTTACCATCTCAACCTCCCAGAATGTAGAGCTGGTCGTTTTCCACCTTGACTTCGTACTGGTTCAAGGGTTTGGGCGGCGGTCCTGCCACCACATTGCCTTGCTTGTCGAAAACACCGTTATGGCAGGGACAGAAAAAACTTTCCTGCTCGGCGATCCAGCGCACACGGCAGCCAAGATGTGTGCAGACGTTGGACATGGCGATGTAATTGCGCCCATCCTCGGTCAGGGCGTAGACCGACAACTCTTCCTCGTTGACGATCCAGCCGGTTTGTCGCTTCACCGTGACCTTGAACAAGGTCGGCACCCCAAGCTCGATCTTGGACGTGGCGCCAAGCCGGAGCCATTCTTCAGCCTGGTTGCCTTGCACCGCTGGGCCGACAACGTAGGCCACGGCCGGGACGGCCCAGCCCAAGCTGATCAGCCCGCCGATTGAGAGCGTGGCAATTTTCATAAAGTCCCGGCGAGATAGTTTACCTTTATCTTCCATATCATCTTCTCCTGTGAATATGGGAGGCGCCGTAATACCGGTAAATACTACTTTTCCAGCGCCCCTCCATCTATCCATTGGCTGACGAGGGCTAATTCCGCCGCCGTCAGATTGGCAAAATGCTGGCTGCTCTGGATCTCGATGAGCAGGCTGTTGGCCGAGTCGCCAGAAAAGATGGCAACACCTCCTTTACCACCGTTCATGACCCCGGCGTAGGTGCTAAGGTCCAAGCCGGCTGATGCCGTTGCAGTGTTATGGCAGACGACGCAGCGAGCCGTAAAGATGGGCTGGATGTTGGCAGCGAAGGTTGGCGCGCCGACAACGGGAGCGGGGGTCGGCGCGGGTGTTGGCGTTGGAAGTTGCGCCTGGAGGATCTCACGCAGCGTGGGAGCGTCGAAGCCGGCGTAGGTGAATACCGTGCCGTGGCAAGCGCTGTTCGAACAGAAGGAGATATTTGCGGTGCTGCCAGGCTCCTTGATGGTGTGACAGTTGGCGCAGGTGGCATCGAAAGAGCTGCGGTGTAAATTGATCCAGTTCGGGTTGCGGTGCGATTCAGGCTCCGGTCCGCGGCTGATTTCGATCTTGGTGAGGAAATCCTGTGCGCTGGAAATCACCGGGATGGCATGGCATAGGTTGCATTCCAGCCGGATGGCTTGCTGGTTGGCATCCAGGTGCTTGCCATCGTGACAACGGAAGCAGCCGGGGGCATCCACGTGACCCAGGTTGTTCGGGTGCGTGTTCCAATCCACTTTCTGGTCTATAAAAACGGACTCGGTATAGACGTTCTGGATAGCTTGGACGGCCGCGGTAATTTTCTCCTTGTTCGCGTTGTAAAAATCGGCGTGGTTGGCTTGGTAATATTCATCCAATGCAGCAATCCCTTGCAGCCCTTCAGCCTGCGTCGTGTAGTTGGCGCTGAGCACCTCCACGCCGCGGCCGTGGATCCCCGGGATGGCTGGGTCAACAATGCCGCGTGCCATCAGCGTATCGATGGATTCCTTCGGGGTATAGACGCGGTGCGTGATGCGGTTGTGGCAGGTGATACAGTCCATTTCTTTGAGCTGGCTGTCGTTGATGGATTTTGGATCGAAGCCGGATTCCACATCCACGTATTCCGTGGTTGTCCCGTCATCGTTGTAAACGCGGATGTATGGGATATTTTGGTCGAGGCTGTCGCTGGCGTAATACAACACCTTATTGGCGATGTGCCAATGGATGCCCATCCCAAGGCCTTCGCGTTTTGCGCCTCCTCCGGTCTTCAGGATCAAGTAGGTATAAGAGATGGTATTGTTTTGATCATCCTGGTAATGCTTGATGACGCGCAGGCTATCATCCGAAAATTTTTCAGGGGTGTGGCACTTCTCGCAGGTCTCACGCGCCGGGCGCATGTTGCCGGCCCTGATCGGGTATTCGTAAGTGTTGAAGGTTGTGGCAATGACATGCCGCAGGTCACCCGCTTTACGAAAGATCTGGTTGCCGATGAACTCGCGCCCGATGTGGCACTCCACGCAAGCCACGCGTGCGTGCGGAGAGACCATGTACGCGGCATATTCGGGTGGCATCGTGTGACATGATGTGCCGCAAAACGACGACGAGTTGGTGTAATCCCAGCCATAAGCGCCGCCGACCAGCAGCATCAGAGTCAGCACACCCAGAATGGCATAAGGCAGGATCATCAGCCAGCGCGGCGATCCAGCCGGTGGAAAGAAGAAGCGCCTCACACTACTTTTAAATCGTTTGAACATATAAATACCTTTCGTAACTGGTTGGAATCATTTCTCCGGCGCGCCGGCTGCAATCCACCGGCCCGCCATCTCAAGCTCTTCGGCGCTAAATTGGCCTCCGTGGCCACCCGCCTGTTGCTTCTGGATGAGCGGACTTCCGGATGCATCGCCGGGCAAAATCATCGCGCCATCCTTCCCACCTAATAGCGCATCCGCGTAAGAGGCGAAGGAAAGCTGTCCTAGCTTGGTCGTCTCGTTGTGGCATGTGCCGCATTTTGCCTGGAAGAGGGCGCCGATGCCGCCGTCCCAGGTCAGGGTGATCTCCGGCGTGGGCAGCGAGGTAGGGATCGGAGTGGGGGTCTGCGGCACGTAGATCGGGACTGCGCTGGCAATCGGTGGGACGGTGGTGATTGCCGTCTTCTCGCCATTGACAAAGCCGTATACACCCAAGAGCATGGCCGCAGCCAGTATACCCGCCACAGGGTAGTAAATTGCCCGGCGGCGTCGCAATAAGCCCGGTTCCACGCGTCGCTCCGCAAGTCCAACTTTGATATCAGCCAATTCGAGGGGATGCTCGTGAAGCATTTCCTCCTCACTCATCTTCCCGGTCCACATACTTTTATTGAAGCGGCGCAGGTGGACGCCATACATGTGCCAGACGATGATTGCCAGCACGGCCAGCAGAGCCTCGCCGCCGTGCGCGGCCTTGGCCGCCGGGATGATCTCGCCCGGCAGCAAGCGGACCGTAGCGAGTGGGTTCCACATCATAAAGCCGGAAATACCCATGATGACCGTACCCCACACCAACGCCCAGTATTCCATTTTTTCCTCGAAGGTGTAGCGCCCCATCTGCGGGCGGCGCTTGCCAAAGCCCAGGTTATATAGGAAGGCCTGGATGCCGTCTTTTAAATCTTGCAAGGCGGGCAGCATGCTCATCCGGTCATGGCGGACGAAGAGCTTATAACCAATATCGAGAATGTGGTAGATTGTCAGCAGCATCAAGATGCCTGCGGCAACGTGGTGGATAAAGCGCGTCGTCTCGATTCCGCCGAAGAACTTGATCATTGCTCCAGCCCAGCCGGTGGCGGGGTATTTTTGCGGCAGGCCGGTGAGTCCAAGCGTGGTAAAGGAGACCAGCAGCAAGGCGTGGGCAACGCGCTGCGCCCAGTGGAAACGCTCGTACTGGCGCGGCTGTTGGACGGGTGCGGATTGTTTCTTGCTCATGCGTGCCTGACTCCTTTGCGACGCTCGATCAACCGTCGGGCGATGTCACTCAGAACGTAAATGATCATGCCACCGATCACGGTGGGTATGAAAATCCAATAGAACAGGTTCACGTAATAGACGATGGGGTATTTCGTCGCGCTGGGGATGTAATGGCTCATCCAGGCGGAGGGGAAATTGGCGTCGGCATCCGGGTGGCATCTGCGGCAGGCGGCCAGCAGGTTCTCCTTCATAGTAAGACCATACTTCGGATCGTCAACGCGCTGGATGCTATGGACGCCGTGACAATCGAAACAGACCGGTTTATTAGTCACCTGATCTGGTGAGTTCTTCTCGAAGAGCGTCACTGTGGTGCCGTGGAAGTCAGCTACATAGGTGTTCAAGACCTGCGTGGGGATGCCATACTTTTCCATGATCGCTTTGTCCGTGTGACACTTGGAACACAGCAACGGCGAGTAGACACGGAAGCTTGCGGTGGTGGGGTTCTGGATGTTGTGAACGCCGTGACAGTCTATGCAAGTGGGAACGTCCAAGTTGCCTTCGCCGATCAGCGCGGAGCCGTGGATGCTCGCCTTGTATTGCTCGTAGATGGCATTGTGGCAGCGGGCGCACGTTTGCGGGATATGGACGCGCGCTTCGGGCAGCAGCTCGCCGGTGGCCGCATCGGTGAGCGGAGTTTGCGTGTGCGGGTTGTGGCAGTCGGTGCAGATGGCCGCGTTGGTGTTGCCTCCCGCCAGCGCTTTTTGGTGGACCGAGTCGAGGGTCTTGTCGTACTGCTCCTGGTGACACTGCCGGCAGGTGGTATAGTACTGCAAGGAAACCTCCCGCAGGCTCTCGGCTTTTAGCTCAGGATGCGGGAAGGCGGTAATGTCGGTATGACAATCGGTGCAGGCCTTGCTGCTGTGCGCCGATTCGTTGAAGTGGCCGGGATCAATGGTGAGAGACAAACTCTCGCCATTGGGCATGGGATGGCTGAGCCCCACCTTGCCGTGACAGTACAAGCAGGTGGTGTTATCAACTTGCAGCGGCTCGACCGGCGCTCCCGAAGCGGCTGCCGGTCTGACGAGAAAGGCTGCCAGTCCCACCAGCATCAGACTGGCGATCAGGCCGATCATTGCCAAGTGAGGTTTATGCCTGATTTTTACGAACTTGCTCATCGCAATCTCCTGTGGGTATTCTGTCACATCGAACATGGGTGGTACACCCTATGGCTCGACGGAGATTGTGGTATTTTACCCAATTTTCGGCAAAATGGGAATAGTTACCATTATCACGAATTTCAGGTGTCATCTCTTACACTAACGAAAGACGGGACTGAGATTACTCAGTCCCGTCTGCATTGCATCTGTCGTGTTTGCTGCCTAAATTACTGGCCGAAGGATGCCAAGGCGGCATCGAGCAGAGCGTTGATATACTTGGGGTTATGCACGCCCATGCTGGCGTCTTCCAGGACGTAGCCATAGACCCACAGCGGCCAAGCCTGGGCTTCAGCAACACCTTTGGCAGGCACTGGGGAGCCTTCCGCATTGAGCTGTCCCGCAGCCGTCAGGGCGGCTTTGAGAGCATCGAACTTTGCCTGGGTCGCGGTCACAGCGCCGTTGATGTCGGTGCTGGTAGCATCTGCATGGCAGGCCACACAGGCAGAGACGGGGGCGTCGAAGGTGTGGTTGGCCGAAGCGCCGAGGTGGCAGGTGACGCAGGAGTCTGTGCTCATGCTATAGTGAGCGCTCGGGGTGCCAGTGACGGTACCGCCGCCGCCAACACCGAGCATCACGTCTGACTGGTTGCTCAGGTGCGGGTTGAAGCGAACGGTGACATCATACTGTCCAGCGATGGCAGCGCCAGCGGCATCCTTGGAAGCGAAGTTCGGCATGTAGCGGCGAGCCTGGTGGCAATTGGTGCATAGATTGCCCATGCCCTTGTCGAAGGTCTGGCCACTGACGACCATGGCCACCGGCGCGGTGGTGCGCAGGGCGAAATCATCCTTGGTGTAGGTGGTGTGGATGGTGTGGCAGGTGCGGCAGGTCTGCGGGGTGGAATCCGGAAGCACTAAATTCGCTACCTTGGCGTAATCTGCATAGCTCTGACCAGCAGTAATTCTGTCAATAAAGGACGAGCCTGCATGGCAACCAACACAGTCCTTTCTACCGGCTTCTTCTTCCCAAGCCAGGCCGGCGGTACCATGCCGGGAACCTTCCCAGGCGTAGATCTTACCGTCGAGCAGGGTGGTGTTATTGTGGCACTGGGTGCAGGTCAGGTCGGCGGCCGTTGGTGACACGCCAGCAGCGCCTTGCGCGCCGGCGGGACCCGCGGGGCCTTGCGGGCCGGCAGGGCCTTGCGGACCGGCAGGGCCGGCTTTGGGGGCGCAGGCTGCGATCAACGCAGTCAGCAGAAGCAATCCACATACGAGCAATACTTTCTTAGTTGACATTTTTTTATTCTCCTCAGAATGAATGAAATTGGGTTGATTTACCTATGATGTTTATTTTTACGATGGGCACCTCCGAATAATTTCTTTCGTGAATTTTGTCATAATTGTGGCGTATAGCTTGGGTTATATCACCCATTACGATTAAAGGCAAGTTAAAAAGCGCGGAGACTCATTGTGACAAATGTCATGTCGCTGCCGGTAAAAGTCACAATTACATAAAAGTGTAAATTGGTATAAAATACCCAATAGAGGCATCTTCACTATTGATGGAGGCCAAACGCCTCCCTACCGATAGCGATGTTGCCAATGGTGACCATGAACGATACCGGTTTACAATTCGACTTGCTGATCGTCTTCTTCGTCTATGGCGCGGCTTTCTTCACCATGGGATTGGCATTGGCCTTGGAAGCCAGCCGTTCCCCCTCCCTGGCGGCTGCTGAATTGCTGATTCCACTGGCAGCCTTTGGTATCTTGCATGGTTTGCACGAATGGATGGAAATCTTCTTGCTTCAGATCATCTGGTTGGGGGAACAGCTTCCAGATTGGGTCTCCTGGTTTCGGCTTGGCGTACTGACAATTTCATTCGTTTTACTCATCATTTATGGCGTGCAAGCTTTCCGGTCGCAACGGAAACAAGCGATGCCAATGGCTGCGGTGGGCTTAAGCATTCTCGCCCTTTATATTCTCTTCATCCTCTATAATGTGCTGCTTTCAGTCCCTGCCGGTCAAATCCCAGCTCTGCGTTTGACCGACGTGCTGGCACGCTACTTGCTGGCTGTGCCGGGAACGCTGCTGGCATCTCTGGGTCTGTACTTCCAGGGACTGACATCCAAAACCGATAACCGCCATCCGCTGGCGAGAAGCTTACAATTGGCAGCGTTTGGTTTTGGCATTTATGGCCTGACACAAATCTTCGTCCCCGCCGTGGACATGGCGCCGGCGCGTTGGATCAGCGCGGATGCCTTCCTGGCGGCAACCGGTGTGCCGATCCAGGTTTTTCGCGCCGCGATGGCTGTCCTCGTTATGCTAGCAATGATCCACGCCGTGAGGGTGGTGGAAAAGGAGCGCCAAGAGCAGCTACAGGCTGCCCAGCAAGCCCGGGTGGAGGCGCTGCAGCAGATCCAGCTCGAGTTGACCAAGCGCGAGGCGTTACGCAGGGAGTTGCTCCACCATGTTGTCCAGGCGCAGGAAGATGAACGGGCGCGCATTTCCCGTGAGCTTCACGACGAAACCGCCCAGGTGTTGAGCGCATTCTCACTCGACCTGGCCTCGTTACAGAACTCTCTCGCCAACCGTGAGAAGTCGAAAGTATTGATCGAGCGCCTGCTTAAGAACAGCAAACAAATCTCACAGGGTCTTTATCGCCTCGTTCACGATCTGCGCCCTGCCCATTTGGATGACCTGGGGCTGGTGCCGACGCTTCAATCCCTGTGCGAGGGCGATTTTGCCGACCAAGACCTGGACGTTTCGGTGGATATTCAAGGGGAAGTCCACAGGCTGAAGCCCATCCTCGCCACCGCCCTCTTTCGCGTGGCGCAGGAGGGGCTGACCAACATATCCCGCCATGCGAAGGTTAAGAAGGCGCGCATACAATTGGCTTTCACATCCGGGCAGGTCACGATGAGGCTGATGGATGCCGGCGTCGGTTTCGACCCATCCGCAACACTCGACCCGCCGCGCGGTTGGGGCCTTACCGGCATGCGCGAGAGGATCGAATCGGTGGGCGGAAAGTTGCATATCCGCTCCGCGCCTGGGGAGGGAACGACGATCGAGGTCATCGTCCCGACAACAGAGCAGCCGGCAAAATAAATAAATGCGATGAGGAGATGCAGGTATGAAGAAGATCCGTCTAATGCTGGTGGATGACCACGATGTGGTGCGCGTTGGCCTCAAAACCTTCCTGCAAACGCAGGATGATTTCGAAGTTGTGGCCGAGGCCGGCTGCGGCGAGGAGGCCGTGCCACGCGCCATGGAGACAATGCCGGATATTATCCTGATGGACATCACCATGCCTGGCATGGACGGAATAGAGGCCACGCGCCGCTTGCGCGTGCTTTGTCCCGATTGCCTGATCCTGGCGTTGACCGTCCATGACGACAAGCAATACTTCATGCAGATGCTGGCAGCCGGCGCAGCGGGTTATATCACCAAGCAATCTGCCGCCGATGACCTGGTGGCTGCCATTCACACCATCGCAGCGGGGAATGTTTACCTCCAGCCGGCGCTGGCGCGTTGGCTGCTCGAAGATTACCAGCGCCTCGCCCGCCAGGTCGGGCAGTTCCAGGCCCTCCCGCCAGGCGCGCAGGAGGCGATGGTCAGCCTGGACGCCCTCAGTGCGCGCGAGCGGCAGGTATTGGAACTGGTGGCGCAGGGGTCGAACAACCAGCAGATCGGCGAGGCGCTTGACCTCAGTCCAAAGACAATCGCCCGACACCGCGAGCGGATCATGAACAAGCTAAACATGCACTCACGCACCGAGCTGGTCAAGTTCGCCATCCGCACCGGCCTGGTGAAGTTGAATTGACCTCCTCCATCGCAAGGGTTAGCGGGGTGATTATTAAATGATATTCTCATCTTCTGTTAACCATGTTATGTCAGAATTATGGGGTATTTGTTTGGACTGGAGGCACCTGTAATGAATAGAATCTTTAGTAGCGGGCGAGCCAAATTCATCGTCGGCGGCTTGCTGATCCTGGCAGCGGTAATCTACCTGATCGTCTCCTCGACGCAGGCCAGCGCGCAGTATTTCATGACCGTGGACGAGCTAAACGCCAAGGGTAAAAGCGCCGTGGGCGTCAATATGCGCGTCTCAGGGGCAGTGATCGGGTCTACCATCCAGTACGATCCGAAAACCCTCAACCTGACTTTCGATGTGGCGAATGTACCCGGCGATAACAAGGTGATCGAAGCCCAGGGGGGACTGGCGGCCGTGCTGCACCAAGCCGTCATTGACCCAAACCGCACCCACATGAAAGTGCTCTACAACGGCCCCAAGCCAGACCTGCTGCGCGATGAGGCGCAGGCCATCATGACCGGCCACTTGGGCGAGGACGGCGTCTTCTACGTGGATGAATTGTTGCTCAAATGCCCGACCAAGTACCAAGAGGCTGTTCCATCGCAGGCCGCCGCCGGCGGGTAGTCTATCTCATGTTGCTGGGCGAACTTTTTCTCTCTCACCCCCAACCCCTCTCCTGCATGAGAAGGGCAAGGGGTGAGGGTATTTAACGAGGAGAATTAATGATTGCAGATTTCGGCTACGGTGTTATTGTAGCGACCTTTCTCTTGGCGCTCTTTTGTGTGGGAGCGGGCGTTTATGGAGCGCAGACCAAGTCCTATCGCTGGGCCGACAGCGCCCGGCGCGCCATGTTGCTGACCTTCCCAATGGTCACGATCGCCTCGTTGGCTCTGATCTACCTGCTTACCACCGGCCAATATGAGTATCAGTATGTCTACACCGTGACCTCGAACAGTATGCCGTTGTATCTCAAAATCACCGCCTGGTGGGGCGGGCAGGCTGGCTCACTGCTCTTCTGGTCTTGGCTGATGTCAGCTTTTGCCTCGGCGGTCGCCTTGCGCAAGTGGGACCGTGACCGCGAGTTCCTGCCCTGGGTGATTGTCGTCTCGGCAGTAACATTGGCTTTCTTCCTCTCGCTGAACATTTTCTTCGAGAATCCCTTTGCCCGCTGGTGGCAAACGGCCTCCGGTGAAATGGCGGCCATGTTCCGTCCCTCGGGCGCCATCCCGCTGAATCCTTCGGATGGGCAAGGCTTGAATCCTTTGCTGCGGCATCCGGGGATGATCATCCACCCGCCGATGCTCTATCTCGGCTTTGTCTCCTTCGTCATCCCGTTTGCCTTTGCCATCGCCGCGCTCATTACCGGCCGCACCGACGACCGCTGGATCCGCATCACCCGCCGCTGGACGCTGGTCGCCTGGTTGTTTCTCTCACTTGGTCTTGTCCTGGGAGCGCGCTGGGCTTACGATGTGTTGGGCTGGGGCGGCTACTGGGGCTGGGACCCGGTGGAAATATCCGCCTTCATGCCCTGGTTGACCGGCACCGCTTTCCTGCACTCAGTGATGAGCCAGGAAAAGCGCGGCATGTTGAAGCAATGGAACATGCTGCTCATCATCCTGACCTATGACCTGGTCATCTTCGGCACCTTCCTGACCCGCTCTGGCGTTCTTTCCTCGGTTCACGCCTTCGCCCAGAGCGCCATCGGGCCAATGTTCTTCGCCTTTATCGGTGCCACGCTGATCATCTCGGTTTCGCTGCTGATCTATCGTTGGAGCGACCTTCGAGCCGAAGTCGAGATGAAGTCTATGCTCTCGCGTGAGGCCTTATCCCTGTTGAATAACCTGCTTTTCATGGGCGTGCTGGTTGTCTGTTTTTGGGGCGTGATCTTTCCGCTCATCTCCGAGTTGGCTACCAACCAGAAAGTAACTGTCGGCCCACCGTTCTACGAACGCGCCACCTCGCCGCTCTTCGGCGCGTTGATGCTACTAATGGGCATCGCGCCGCTTTCTGCTTGGGGACATTCCTCAATCAAGACTCTGGGGCGCGCCTTATGGAAACCGGCGATTGCTGCGGTGGTGGTGATGATTGCCATCTTCGTCGCAGGCATCCATAATGCCGTAGCGCTGCTCGGATTCGGATTGGTGGCGTTGGTTATTTTTGTCACCCTCTATGAGTTCTGGCGCGGCGCGCAGGCGCGTCACCGCACAACAGGCGAGGGCTTCTTCACCGCCCTGGGACGCCTGGCGGCGCGCAATCGCCGCCGCTACGGCGGTTACATCATTCACATCAGCATGGTGCTGATGGCCATCGGCATCCTGGGCATCGAGGTCTTCCAGACCGAAACGCAAGGTACAATTTCGGAAGGCCAGGCGCTGTCGTTGGCAGGTTACACCATCAAGTTCGATTCGGTGGCGCAGTTCGATGTCCCCGGTGGACACAATGTCACCCGCGCTGTGCTCAGCATCTACCGAGGCGACCAGTATCTCGGCGCCCTGCACCCGCGCCGCGACTACTTCTATGAATCCGGCCAACCGATGACCATCCCCGGCGTGCGCTCCACACTGGCTGACGACCTTTACGTCATCTTGGCCGATTGGCAGCCGATCTCAGCCATCGGCGCGACCTTCAAGGTGTACCACAATCCGCTGGTCAACTGGCTGTGGATCGGCAGCATCATCTTTATTCTAGGGATGCTGGTGGCAGTTTGGCCGGATAAAGTAACAAGTGACGGGTGACGAGTGACGGGTGACGAGTGACGGGCGACGAGTAAAAACGAAGGAGAATTGTCAGAATGAAATCATTTCCCGAGAAAGTATCACGTGTCACGTATCACGTAAGCCGTTTTACGTTTTACGTGTTTTTCATTCTTCTTGTATTCGCCAGCGCAAAGACCGCCCTTGCCCAGCAGCCCACGCCATCCGATGACGATGTTAACGCGATCGCCAAGCAACTCTATTGCCCGGTGTGCGAGAACACGCCGTTGGATGTTTGCCCGACGCAGGCCTGCGCCCAGTGGCGCGACTTGATCCGCCAGATGCTGGCTGAGGGGAAGTCCGCGGACGAGATCAAGCAGTATTTCGTGGAGAATTATGGAGCGCGCGTGCTTTCCGAGCCACCACGCACCGGTTTCAACTGGCTGGTCTACGTTCTGCCGCCGATTGCCTTCCTGGCAGGCGCTTACATCTTATATCGCGCCTTTCGCTCTTGGCGCGCTCTGGCTAAGCAAGCTGCTTCAACAGGAACCGAATCGCCCACGCCGGACGAGAACGAGTACGTTGCAAGGTTAGAAGAAGAGCTGCGCAAACGCAAGTAAAAACGTTAAGAAGGGAAGGGTCGCATGTCCGAAAATGTGCAAGTTACAACGACGCCACCCAAGCGTTCTGTTCCACTTTGGGCGCAGATTCTCATCTGGGTGGGGCTGCTGGGGCTGTTGGCTATTCTGGCCTTGGCAATGAAACGCTCCCAGCAGGGCATTGTCAAGGTTGGGGATACGGTCAAAGACTTCACCCTGACCACCTTCAGCGACGATGCGCATCCCGCCGGCCAGCAGATCCGCCTGGCAGATTTGCGCGGCAAGGTGGCGCTGGTTAATTTCTGGGCATCGTGGTGCAAGCCCTGCGAACAGGAAGCGCCCGACTTGGAAGCTGCCTGGCGTGCTTACAAGGATAGCGGCGAAGTGGTGTTTCTGGGTATAGACTACGTGGATACCGAGCCGGAGGCGCGTTCCTACATTGCCAAGTTCGATATCACCTACCCCAACGGCCCTGACTTGGGAACACGCATCTCGCAGGCTTTCAATCGCAACATGGGTGTTCCCGAAACCTATATCATCGACCGGCAAGGAAAACTCCGCTTCATCCAGATCGGCCCCTTTCAATCCGTGGCCGAGATCCAAGCCATCATTGATCCCTTGTTGGTAGAGAAATAACTATGGATATTGGCGCCGTCTTCCTACTTTTAGCCTTATTGCTCCTGGTCGCGCTGTATATCGCACGGCCTTTTCTGGAACGACAACCAGATGCCATTTTGCCAGCCGGGAACGAAACATCCACGCTGCTGGCTGAACGCGACCGCATCCTCACCGCGCTGCATGAGTTGGATTTCGATCACACCCTGGGCAAAATCCCCAGCGAAGATTATCCGGCCCAGCGCAGCAGCTTGCTCCAACGCGGCGCGGCGATCCTTCGCCAGTTGGATGAACTCCCCTCTCCCCGTGGGACTACAGCACCCGAAGCAAAGCGGAGCGGTGGAGAGGCCGGGGGTGAGGTTAAAAGCGCGGAAGACCGCCTGGAGGCTGCCATCGCCTCCCGTCGCGCCGACGCGGCTGAAAAACTCACCTCCGTCAACGATGAAGACCTGGAGGCGATGATCGCCAAACGGCGTGGCAGCCGCAAGGACAAGGCTGCCGGATTCTGCCCCAAGTGTGGCCGCCCTCTTTTGAGCTCAGACAGTTTCTGCCCGCAGTGTGGGTACGCGCTGAAATAAATTTTGCAGGTTCACAAGTTCGAAGGTTGGCAAGTTGGAAAGTTTACAGGTCGTCGCGTTCCAACCTGTAAACTTGAAAACCTGCTAACGAACTCAGGAAGGATTGATAATGAAATATCATTTGATTATTTTATTTACCTTGCTCTCCGTTGGTTTGGCAGCCTGTGGCTTTTCACTGGCCGAAGACATCACCCCGCCGCCAAACTATGTCCCGCCAACCACCGCCCCGACGCTGGGGCCATCCTACCCTTCCACACCGCCCAACCCGGCGCGCGGCTTGCCAATCTATACCGCGAAGTGCGCTGGATGCCACGGGGAGAAGGGGCTGGGGAACGGGCCACAAGCCATTGATCTTCCCGTGCCGGTGGCAGCCATTGGCTTGGCAGACATTTCCCGCCAGTCCTCGCCGGCTGCCTGGTCCACTATCATCGCCCAGGGTCGGATTGACCGTTACATGCCGGGTTTCACCAGCCTTTCCGAGCAGCAGCGTTGGGACGTGCTGGCCTATGTCTACAGCCTAAGCGCAACGCCCGAAGCGCTCCAGCGCGGCGCAAGCCTCTTCGCCGAGAAATGCGCCACTTGTCACGGCGCGGATGGTAAAGCCAAACCCGAGGCTGATTTCACGGACCAGCAGTTCATGTCGCAAATGACAGGCATCAACTTGTACCGTGCGGTAAGCGAAGGCGTAGGGACGACAATGCCAGCCTTCAGCGGGCAGCTTGCCGAGAGCGACATCTGGGCGCTGGCTGCCTACCTGCGCTCGCTGACCTTCGAGATGACCGTACCGACGGCCACCCCAGCGCCTTCTGCAACACCGACCGTTATGCCGGCCACCCCAACCGCGACTACCGCCAGCGCTGAAACGACTCCTGCCACCACGCCACAGGCGGGCGCCACCGCTGAGGTCTCATCTACACCTGTAGCCGCCGAGTTGACTCCAGGTGCGGCAACCATTGAAGTCTCGACCACGCCCAGCGTCGCCGTTGGCACGGTCAACGGGAAAGTCGTTCGCGCTGCGGGCGGCGACCTGCCCTCCGGTTTGACGATCCTTCTGCGCGGCTTCGATCATGGCCAGGATGCAAGCGGCAACCTCGCCGAAGTGTTCAATCTTTCTGCTCCGCTGGGTACAGACGGCGCGTACAGCTTCGCGAACGTCGAGATGCCGGCAAACCGTCTGTTCCTGACAGAAGTCAAATACCAGGGTGTATCCTTCCAATCCGATTTCACCGCGGTCACGGAGGGAACAACATCCCTGGAGTTGCCAACACTCACCCTTTATGAGATGACGAAAGATGTGACCGTCCTCATGCTTGATCAGGTGCATATCGTCTCGGACTTCTCGACGGCCAATACCGCCTCCTTTTATGAAATTTACGTGTTGACCAATCCGAGCCAGGAGGCAGTTGTGGTTCCCACCGATGGGAACTCGGTGTCGTTCATTTCCCTGCCCAAAGACGCCCAAGATATCGGCTACGAACTTGCCTCGGGCAGCGCCCCGCTGATGGCCGCAGACGACGGTTTTGCCATCCTGCCTGGCGCCGACCAATATGGGATCGTGGCCTACTTCACGCTGCCCTACGAAAAGAAGCTCGCAGTTGCCCAACCCTTCATCCTCGCGCCTTCCGCCGTCACCCTGCTCGTGCCAGAGGGCGTCACGCTCGCCGGCGACCAGTTGACCGATGCCGGCATCCAGACCATGCAAAGCAGCAACTACCAAACCTACACGGCCTCCGGCGTAGCCGCGGGCAGCTCGCTCACGTTCACCATAAACGGCGCGCCGAAATCTGCCACAACCTCCCCGACAACTACCACCACCTCTGGCGTCGATACCAAGACTAGCCTGGTCATTGGGTTGGGCGGCTTGGGAGTCGTCCTGATCCTGGTGGGCATCTATTTCTTCTTCCGTGAGCGCGCCAGCCGCGCCGACCTGGACGAAGAAGAAATTGATGAAGGTGAAGAAGAAGAGGAAGACGGTCTTGGCGAGAATGCCGATAGCCTGACCGACGCCATCATCGCCCTCGACGACCAGTTCAAGTCTGGCGCTATTGCCCAGGAAGCCTATGAGAAGCGCCGCGCCGAGTTGAAAGCGCGCTTGAAGGAATTGATGTAAGGCTGATGTGCTGCGTATTGCGCACTGCAATTCGTCAATACAAATCGTCAATCGTAAATCGCTAATCGTAAATCGGTATGATCGAAGTTCGTAAGCTGGTGAAACGTTTTGGCTTGAAGACTGTCCTGCGAGGCATGGATTTCCAGGTGCAGGAGGGCGAGTTCGTCGCGCTGCTCGGCCCGAACGGCGCGGGCAAGACTACCTTCCTGCGCATCCTGGCCTCGCTCTCGCGGCCAACGCTGGGCGAAATCCGCATTGCCGGCTGCGCTCTGCCTCACCAGGCCGCCGCCGTCCGCCGCAGGCTGGGCGTGGTCTCGCACTTGCCGCTGCTCTATGGCGACCTGACCGCCGAGGAGAACCTGCGCTTCTTCGGACGGATGTACGACGTGCCGCGTCTCGACGGACGCATCAGCGAGGTGTTGGAGTTGGTCGGCCTTTCCCCCCGCCGCCGCGACCTTGTGCGGACTTTTTCGCGCGGGATGCAACAGCGTCTGGCTATTGGTCGCGCTGTGCTGCATGACCCCGATGTAATGCTCTTCGACGAGCCACACACCGGCCTCGATCAGGACGCCTGCGATATGCTTGACAAGGTGCTGCGTGACGTGGCGGCGCGCGGCCGGACTGTGGTCATGACCTCTCACGACTTGGCGCGCATCGAAGACCTGGCCTCGCGGTTCGATGTTCTCTCGCGCGGCGTAATATCCTCCTCCGCCAACCGCACCGAACTGGGCCAAAAGAACCTGCTCGATTTCTACCGCCAATCATTGCAGGAGAAGTAAAAAGTGAAAAGTGAGAAGTCACTCGTCACTCGTCACTCGTCACCCGGCTCTTTTCTCAGGGCGGTCGGCGCGATTGCCTGGAAAGACCTGGCCTCCGAGTTGCGCTCGCGCGAGTTGCTCTCCTCCATGCTGGTCTTTGCCCTGCTCGTCATCCTCATCTTCAACTTCGCCCTTGAGCTGGATGTCAAGACGCGCGCAACAGTCACCGCGGGCGTGCTGTGGGTCACGTTCGCTTTTGCTGGTACGCTCGGACTGAACCGCTCGATGGCAGTCGAAAAGGACCGCGGCTGCCTGGATGGCCTCCTGCTCGCGCCGGTGGACCGCAGCGCCATCTACTTCGGCAAAGCCATCAGCAACCTGGCTTTCATGTTCATCGTCGAGGCCATCGTCCTGCCGGTTTACAGTGTGCTGTACAACACCAATTTATTCAATCCGGGGCTGGTCGGTGTCATCCTGCTTGGCTCAGTCGGGTACGTTGCCGTCGGGACGTTGCTCGCCAGCATGGCGGTACAGACGCGCACCCGCGATGTGTTGCTGCCGATCCTGCTCTTCCCGGTGGTCATTCCGATCATGATCGCCGCGGTCAAGGCAAGCAGCGGTTTCCTGCAGGGCGTTCCGGCCTCCGAACTGACTAACTGGATCAACCTGCTGGTCGTTTACGATGTCGTTTTCGTCGCTGTCGCGTTCATGGTATTTGATTATGTGGTAGAGGAATAGAGAGTGGAGAATAGAGAATAGTTGCTTCTGCCTACTCTCCTCTCACTACTCTCTGCTCTCTACTCACTACTCTCTGGTCTCTGCTCACTACTCTCTGCTCTCCATTCTCTTCCCCAAGGAGAAACTTTATGGAAAAACAACCTCTCGCACTAAGAATCCTCAATGTCGTCTCTGGCATCCTTCTCGTGACTGCAACCTGCCTGGTCTTTTTCTACGCGCCCATGGAATTGGTAATGGGCCAGGTGCAGCGCATCTTCTACTTCCATGTAGCCAACGCCTGGGTGGGGATGCTCGGCTTCCTTGTCGCGGCCATCGCGGGCATCGCTTACCTGCGCACCCATGATCTAAAATGGGACATCGTCGAGCAAGCTGCGGTCGAGATCAGCCTGGTGTTCTTCTTCATCACCATCGTCAGCGGTTCGATCTGGGCTTACCCGGCCTGGGGCACTTGGTGGACATGGGATCCACGCTTGACCACCGCCGCCATCTTGGAAATGGTCTACATTGCCTACCTGCTGCTGCGCCAGGGCATCGAGGATCCGGACCGGCGCGCCCGCTTTGGCGCGGTTTACACCCTCATCGGCGGCTTGAGCGTACCGATTACCTTCATATCCATCCGCCTGTTCCGCACCATCCACCCGGCGCTGATCGGTACAGCTTCGGCTGCCGCCCAAGGCGGCTTCGACATGACCCCGCATATGTTACAGACTTTCCTCTTCGGCCTGCTGACCTTCTCGGTCATCTTTGCCACCCTGCTCTGGCACCGCATCCGCCTCGGCCGCCTGGCCGAAAAAGTGGAGCAGGTGAAACTTAAAGTGATGCAATAGGAGTACTGCCATGACCCCCGATACCTCGAATTTCATGATCGCTGGCTACAGCTTCATCTTCAGCGTGATCGCCGTTTACCTGGTCAGCCTGATCCTGCGCTGGCGCAATCTCAAGCGGGATTTGCAGACGCTGGAGGAGATGCAACAAGAGAAGTAGGTTTTTCGGTAACGAAACGAGTCCGCCATGAAGTGAAGGCGGACTCTCTTCGTCAAGGCGCCTCGACTGAAAGACCTGCAAATCGGTTGAAGTGTTTCAAGTCGAAGGTATATATTTTGCCAACATCGTTTTTGAACATCCAGGCGGCGTTATAAGCGTCAATGAAATCCACATTCTTCTCGGCATACCAGCCTATTGCCTGCAAGATCAAATCTGAATCCGCAACTTCAAGACCTCCAGTGTTCAGAATGGCAAGCACCTTTTCCTGAATATCCTTTTTCGGAAGGCGATAGAAGCTTTCCAATATCCAAACGATCTCGGCAAGTACCATCCCTGTTGTAACAAGAACCACTTGACCCTGCTCGGCGCGGCGCAAGAGTGATTCCACTAAGTCGGCCTGTGCTGGCACATCGTTCGTAAGGTAACGCAGGAACAAGTTGGCATCGGCAAAGGCAGGTTCAATCTCCATTCTCGCCACCACGTCTGGCGCGCTCGGCAAGTGCCTGTTTCCGAATGGCATTGAAGTCCTGCTCACCGGTTACTGGTACACTGCCGCGCAGGTCAAGTAGCGTCTTAGTGATGGGCTTGATGACCACTCGCTCGCCATCAATGAGAAAGGCAAGCCGGTCGCCCTCTGCAGCTTTCAAGTGTCGGCGGAGTTCTCGGGGAAGTGTGATCTGCCCTCTTTGTCCTATTCGTGCAACTAACATACGAATCTCCTTTTAGGATGCTATTTATGATTTTATCAGTAAAGTCACATTATATCAGACATTCGCCAATTATGCATAAATAAGCAGATGGTTCCCCCTTTCGGTCTCCACCATAAACAAAAATGGGACGGGTTCTTCAAGCCGTCCCATTTTTCCATTTGTTAGCCAAGCTTATTTCTTCTTGGTCTTGAACTCCACCCCGCTGTCGTCGGACTTGGCCTCCACAAGCACAGTAGCGCCGTTGGGGATTTCACCTCCTAACAGCTTGACAGAAAGCGGGCTTTCCACATATTTCTGTAGAGCGCGGCGCAAGGGACGGGCACCGAAGGCCGGGTCGTAGCCGGTCTTTGCCAGCCATTTGCGCGCCGGGTTGGATAGCTCCACCTTCACGCCAAACTCGTTCAGCCGCTCCTGGATCTCGCCCATTTGCAGGTCAACGATCTTTTCCATCTGGTCGAGCGAAAGCGGCGAGAACATGATGATCTCGTCAATGCGGTTGAGGAACTCCGGGCGGAAGTTGGCCTTGAGCGCCTTCTCGATCTTATCGTGGGCATCGCGCTCATCGTCGCTCGCAGTTTTTTGCAGGAAGCCCAGCGAGCCGCTCTTCTTCACATACTCGGTTCCCAGGTTGGAGGTCATGATCAGTACCGTGTTGCGGAAATCCACCACGTTGCCTTGGCCGTCGGTCATCCGCCCAGCGTCCAGGATTTGCAGCAATGCGTTCCAAACCTCAGGATGCGCCTTCTCGATCTCGTCGAAGAGGATGATGCGGTACGGGCGGCGACGGACAGCTTCGGTCAGTTGGCCTCCTTCCTCATAGCCTACGTAGCCCGGCGGCGCGCCGAACAGCCGTGAGACGGTGTGCTGCTCGCGGTACTCAGACATGTCAATCTGCACCAGGGATTCTTCATCATCGAACATGAACCAGGCCAGCGCCTTGGCTAGCTCGGTCTTGCCCACACCCGAGGGGCCGATAAAGATGAACGAGCCAATTGGCCGCGAGGGGTCTTTCAAACCAGAGCGGGCGCGACGGATGGCGTCCGAAATGGCATGAATGGCCTCGTCCTGGCCGATGATGCGCTCGTGCAGCCTTTCCTCCATGTGCAGCAGTTTCTGCGACTCAGTTTCCATCATTTGCGAGACCGGGATGCCGGTCCACTGGTGGACGACATCGGCAATGTCGTTCACATCCACCACCTCGTCAATGTGGTGTTCGACTTCCCATTTTTCCCGCTCCTTCTTGAAATCATCTTCCAAGCGCAGGCGGTTGACCTTGATCTCCGCAGCCCGCTGGTAATCGCGAGCGGCGGAAGACGCGTCCTCCTCAGCCTGCAGGCGGTCAATTTCGACCTTTTTCTCTTTCAAATCTTCCGGCAGGGAATACAGCGCCACACGCAACTTGGCCGCGGCTTCATCCATCAAGTCAATGGCTTTATCGGGCAGGTGGCGGTCGGTAACGTAGCGGTCGGCAAGCCGGGCGGCTGCGGTCAGCGCCTCGTCCGAGAAACGCACTTTGTGATGCGCCTCGTAACGGTCGCGCAGACCTTGCAGCATCTTGATGGTATCGTCCACGCTCGGTTCTTCGACATAGACCGGCGCAAAGCGGCGCTCGAGGGCGGCGTCCTTTTCGATGTACTTGTGGTACTCGTCCAGCGTAGTTGCGCCGATGCATTGCAACTCGCCGCGCGCCAGCGCCGGCTTGAGCATATTGGAGGCGTCCATTGCGCCCTGCGCCGCCCCCGCGCCGACCACGGTGTGCAGCTCGTCAATCATCAGGATGATCTCTCCCGCAGAGCGCTGGATTTCCTCGATGGCGGATTTGAGCCGCTCCTCGAAATCGCCGCGGAAGCGCGAACCGGCGATCATCGCCCCCAGGTCAAGGGCGACGACGCGTTTGCCGCTCAGGATTTCCGGCACGTCATTGGCAGCGATTTTCTGCGCCAGCCCCTCGACAATGGCCGTTTTGCCCACTCCGGCCTCGCCGATCAGCACCGGGTTGTTCTTGGTGCGCCGCGAGAGGATTTGGATGACCCGCAGGATCTCGGTATCCCGCCCGATGACCGGGTCGAGCTTGCCCTCGCGCGCCAGCTTGGAGAGGTCACGCGAGAACTTCTCCAGAACGCGATAACGCGCCTCGGCGTGGGGATCGGTGACGCGCTGCCCGCCGCGCATCTGCTGAATGGCTTCCATCGCCCGATCGCGCGTCAAGCCAACGCCTTCAAGAATACGCGCCGCGGGAGTGTTGCGCTCGCTCAGGATCGCCAGGAAGATATGCTCGGTGGAGATGTATTCATCCTTCAGGCGGTTGGCCTCTTCGTTGGCCAGGTCGATGATACGCTTGACGCGCGGCGTGATGAAGATCTGCCCTGCCCCACCGCCGAAGATGTTGGCCTTGGGCGACATCTTCAGCGTCTGGTCCAGCCGCTCGGAAAGCAAAGAAGCATTGATATTCAGATTCTGCAAAATCTGGGGAATCACCCCGCCGGGCTGCTCGATGAGCGCCAGCAGGATGTGTTCTGTATCTATCTGGTTGTGACCGTAACGCTGGATGATTTCGGCGGCGCGCTGGGCGGCCTCCTGGGCGCGTTCGGTAAAACGGTCGAATCGCATCATAGGCTGAGTCCTTTCAGTAGAACAAATCTATTAATTTGTTCTACAGGGATGATTATAACAAAGGCTTGTCCGCAGCGTGGTAAAAATGCGTTAGAAGATCGTATGATTTACGAATCCGGCTGAAGCCGGCTGTACGACCTGAGTCGGCTTTAGCCAGCTTTGCGTCCCGGCCGGTGGAACCATCCACAGGCTCTTTCAGAAAGGACTATAATTATGTAGTCGAAGAAGAAAGGAGCTGCCATGAAAAAGAGCATCCTTGTTGCTCTTGTGTGCTTCATCTCCGCCTGCAGCCTGCTAGGAAGCAGTCCAGCCACACCGGACAAGCCCGCCAGTCCCTGCGGCGACGGGGTCTGCGAGGGGCCGGAGAACGCACAAAACTGCCCGGCGGATTGCGGGTTGGCGGGGCAGCCGGCCCAAACGCAGCAGCCGGCGGCAGGTACGCGTGGCGCGGCGCTGCTCTACATCACCACCATGACCCACATGGAACAAGGCTTCGAAGATGACACGAACCAGGCCATCTTCGAGCAGCACATCCAGCAGTTGACCTACGGCATGGATCTGGCCGACGCCTACGGGGCGAAACTGACCATCGAATCCGAACAGCCCTTCGCCCGCGCCAACACAAAATGGAATCGCAACTTCATGGCCGAGATTGTCGCCCGCGGCCACGGCGTCGGCACACACTGTGACTTTGGCTTTCGTGACCCGCTCATGCCTGTGGAACAATACGCCCAAAACTTCCGCGAGAACAAAGCGCGGGTGGATGTGCTGGTCGGAGCGGAGAACAACCTGGGCTGTTCGGGCGGAGGCGGAGCCAACGACTGGGCTGTTGCAGCCGGGATGGCCGGTTTCGAATACCTGGATGGCGTCGTTGGGATGTACTACCTGGCCATGCCGCTGGAGAATCGTCCCGACAGCGCCTGGACGGACGACTACATCCGCAACGAGGGCTATCACTTGAACGCGCCGGTTGATCTGTACCAGCGTATCTATCTCTTTGGCTTGGCGAACGCCCAAGATTTCGTTGCCGACGCGAACCCGGTTATCGTCATCTCATCCGGCGAGATGGGGCCGCTCGCCGGCATGGTCGAAGGCATTGGCGAAGTCAGCGGCGCAAAGTGCCGGCCTGAATGCGCCCTGAACAACGCCGACGTGGACACGCTCGCCGCGAAGATCCGCGAGATTGACCAGAACCGCGACCGCAGCCGCGTTGCCAAATTGGCAATTTATATCCCCGCCAACCTCTTCGAGCCTGAGAACGAGCCTACGCTGCGCTATTTCTTCGAGCAGATGAAAGCACTGGCTGACCAGGGCATCATCACGTGGGCCACGCAGAAGCAAGTCTACGAGGCAAATATCGCCTGGAACCAATAATCGAATGGCTGTCATCACCTCACCCATCCTGGCCAAAGTCTCTCAACTGCGCCCGCTCAACATCCTGAACGACCTGCCGCGCGTCGCAGACCTGGTCGAGGCCTGCTTTGACGGTACAATGGACGCCGAAGGCCGCGACTACATCCGGCGGATGCGCAGCGCCGGAAAAGATCGCTACTTCCTGCATTGGGCGCAGAACGCCGTGGAGACGGCTTCGATGCCGCTTTCGGGCTACGTCTGGGTGGAGAACCGCGAGGTCGTCGGCAATGTTAGCCTGGTGCCTTATAAGCGCGCCGGAAAGAAGGTTTACCTGATCGCCAACGTGGCCGTCCGCCCGGATTTTCGCCGTAGGGGAATTGCCCGTGCTTTGACCACCTCTGCCATGCAGCACGCCCGCCAGAAGCGCGCTGCGGCCATCTGGCTGCATGTGCGTGACGACAACCCGGGCGCGGTAGCGCTATATCTTAGCCTGGGTTTCCACGAACACACCCGACGGACGCTCTGGCAAGCCGCCACAGCCCGCAGCCTTTCACCTGCCGGCGCCGGTGTCACAATCACTGCGCGGCAACGCAGCGATTGGCTCCAGCAGGAGGCATGGCTAAAACAGCTCTATCCTGATTCCCTGGATTGGTATCATCCCATCCCCTGGCTTTCATTGCGCCCTGGCTTTGGGCCAGCCCTTTACCGCTTCTTCGTGGAGTACGAGACGCGCCAATGGGCTGTCCGCGCCGATGGCAATGGGCTGCAAGCTGCGCTGGCCTGGCTGCCCGCCATGGGAAGCGCCAACCGGCTCTGGGCGGCTGTCCCCTCCACAGGTAGCGACGGTGCGCTGACTGCCCTGCTGCTGCATGCCCGGCGCACCCTCACCTGGCAAAAAAACCTCTATCTCGAACTGCCCGCCGGTTTGGCCGCCGAGGCCATCACGGCTGCAGGCTTCAAGCCGCTGCGTACCCTTCTCTGGATGCAAGCGGATGAAACCTTGCTCCCGGATTCTCGTAAATCACTGTGAACCACAAAGGAAAAGGAGACCAAAATGAAATTCATCTTACGTTGGGCAATCAACTCGGTAGCGTTGTACGTTGCCATCGTGCTGCTGCCGCAATACATCTTGTACCATGGCAATTACATTGATATCATCTGGCTGGCTCTGATCTTTGGCCTGGTGAATGCAATCTTAAGACCGCCGGCGAAATTGGCAAGCTGCCTGCTCATCATCCTGACACTGGGCTTGTTCACCTTTGTCATCAACGCCCTGCTCTTTGCCCTTACCGGCTGGATCGGCTCCGCGTTCGGCATCGGCTTCACGCTGGCTGATCCGTGGTTCTGGAGTGCATTCCTTGGCTCGTTGGTGACCACCGCCGTCAGCGTGGTGTTGAGCTACTTCTTGAAAGGTCCGTTGAAGGGTTGGAGACGGCACCGCAAGTAACCAAAGATGCAATTGCCAGTTATCAATCGTCAGTGAGCAAAGACCTCCGAGTTCTGCGAGAACTCGGAGGTCTTTACCAGTCGCCGACCGCCGGCAGCCCTCCCACCGGCTTTGCCATCCTCACCGCCCGCAGGATCGCCTGCGCAAAGGCCTCGGCTGCATAAGCCCCCACGATCGAAACATCCGCCCGCCTCTGCCCGGTGGCCATGGCAAAGATGGTATCGCCATCCAACATGGTGTGCGCCGGGCGGATGGCGCGCGCCAGGCCGTCCTGCGCCATCTGCGCCATCTTGGTCGCCTGCGCCTTGTCATACTTTGCGTTGGTCGCCACCACGCCAATCACCGTATTGCGGCTCATCGCCATTTTCAGGATGGCGCGTCCGGTGGGCGTTTTCATCACTGCCAGCGTATCGGCGAAGTAATCCGTTGAACCAAGCTTGAGCGAACCGAGTGTGGTGGAGCGCGCCCCGGCAATGATTTGCCCGGTCTCCGGATCCATCACATCCCCAAAAGCGTTGACCGCCGCGATCGCGCCGACGACAATCCCACCGCCGATGGCGATGCTGGCCGTGCCGATGCCAGATTTCATCGCACTGGCCATCCCGAAGATCTTGCCAACCGTCGCTCCAGTCCCCGCGCCGGCATTGCCCTCAGCGGGCGCCTCAGCCGAGGCACAGGCCGCAGCCTTGTAACCCATTTCCAGGTCTGGGCGTACATCGGCGCGGCCAATGGCCAGGTCGTAGAGGATGGCTGCCGGGACAATGGGGACCCGCGCTGCCCGGGTATTGAATCCGATTCCCTTCCCCTCCAAATAGCGCATCACGCCGCTAGCCGCATCCAGCCCAAAGGCTGAACCGCCCGCCAACAGCACGGCGTGGACTTTGCCCACCGCGTTGACCGGCTTGAGCAGGTCGGTTTCGCGCGTGCCCGGCGCGCCGCCGCGCTGATCCACGCCGCCAACCGCGCCCTTCTCGCACAGGACGACCGTGCAGCCGGTCAACGCCTCATCATCCTGGGCCTGACCGACGAGGATGCCGGGCACGTCGGTGATCGCGTTCTTGAGTCTCATGCCAAGCGATGCGCCAGCTCGAGGAACTCATCCCACTCTTCTTTAAAAAAGTGCATGGTGACGTTGTTCAACTCAAGATGGTAGGTGGTCTCGCCATCTGGCTCATCGGCTTGCCAAGCGAGATAATTCTCAGTCTCTGCCAGCGTCTTGGTTGTCGGTTCAGGTGCGGTTTTAGCCATTTCGGCCTCCTTCGAGTAGGAATTTTTAACCATTATACGGGTTTTTGCCTCTTTACACCTTATGAATTTCCAACGCGAATTCTGCGAATGGACAAATGACGCGAATGCTCTTTATAAAAACCCTATTCGCGACATTCGCTCATTAGCGGCATTCGCGTTTAATCCTTCGCTCTGTTGGGCTGCTTCTTCTTCCCGTGCGCGGCCCACCATGCGCGCAGGCGCATCCAGAAAGATGCGGGCGAGGTCGGAGGCGGCGTTTCCTCCTTATCAGGCCAGGGATTCCTGTCCAGCATCTTCGCCATGGCGTAGCGGCCAAACAGCGCCAGGGTGGCCAGCAGCGGCGCGGCGATGATGACGCCCACCACGCCGAGCAGGCTGGCAGCGATGATCGCCGCGATCAACACGAAGGCTGGGTGGACTTTCAGCGTCTGAGCCATGATGCGCGGCGCGACCAGGTTGCCGATGATCTGGTCGATCAGCAAGGCCAGTAGGATGCTGATGCCAGTGTAGGCCAGCGGTGAGAGTCCGAAGGGTTTGGTAGCCTGGAAGAAAGTAACCAGTCCAAGCACGATCCATGTGATCGCCGGACCAACGTAGGGCAGGAAGTTGGCGAAGCCAGCCAACAGCGCCAAGCCAAGCGCATAACGTACGCCCAAGATGCTCAAGACAATGGTATAGATAAACGCTGAGAGGACAAAGATGATGACCTGGCCGCGCAGGAAAGCGTTCCAGATGCGGCTAAGTTCCTGGCTCAGGCGGCGCAAATCCTCGGTGTAACCGGGGAGCTCGAACTTGATGATGCCGCTGCGCAACCCGCCGCTCTCGATTAGGAAGAAATATGAAACGATCAAGATGAACGCCAGCCAGCCGAAAGTACTGGCCGCGCTACTCGCCAAGGCCCCCACAACATTGCCCAAACGTCCCAACACCGGCTGTACATAAGACAGCACCTGTTTACCAATCGAAGCCCAGTCAACTTGTGAAAAATCCAGGTCAAAAGGCCCGATGTGGTATACCCGCCCTGGCAGGCTTGCGATGAATGTCGGCAGGTTGGTGATGGCGTTTTCCACAGTGTTGATCAGGCTTTGGACCTGTTGGACAAGACCCACCCCGCCCAAGGTTAGCAGCACAGCCAAGACAATGATGAAGAGCAGGTAAATGAGATTGACCGTAATCCGCCAGGAGAGCGACGCCTTCCGACCTATCCACGAGGCGATTGGGTGCAGCAAGTAAGCCACCACAAAAGACATTAACACCGGCACGATGATCGTGTGGAAGCGCAGCACCAGCGCAGCCAGGGCGGCGATCACCGTCAGGGCGAACACCAGCTTGGTCGTGGCACTCCAACGCGGCGAAGCGGCAGGTTGTGAAGCGGTCATGACACTCTCCTCTGCAGTCTGCTACCTTTGCGAAGCTTCTCAACCTTCGCAAGGATAGCCATCTTCACCCATATTCTAGACCCTCTGGGCATTTTTTACAACAGTATAATAGCCCCCATGCGAAAACTGCTGCCTCCCTACCGCTTACTGCTCACAGCTCACCGCTCACTGCTCACTGCCCACTGTTTACTGCTCACTGCTTACTGTTTACTGCTCACTGCCCTCCTGGCCTCCTGCGCCACGCCAACCACGTCCCCTGAGAATTTTACGGTCATCACACACCCCGATGGACCGCTCTATGTTGGCGATCAGGTGAGTTTCGAGATTCTTCCGCCGCCTGGTTTCGTATCCGAGGGACACGAGGTTCTGGTCAATTGGGAGGACAAGGAACTGGGACGCGCGGGCTTTGGAGGCTACGGCGTCGGCGGGCGGAGCGAGGCCGCCCTTTGGTGGGTTTGGAACACAAACCACCTCACACCTGGTCGCGTCACTCTAACTTTCACAATCACCCCTGACGGCCCCTCCTGGCAAGACACAGTTACCTTGCACCCTCAGAGCGGCGTCCCACCGCCAGAACCGGAAGCACATTGGACCACATACACCAGCGACTGCTGCACCCTCAACTACATCACCGGCACCGCCGCCGAGCGGGATATTGCCATACTCGCCCAAACTGCCGATGAGCAAGCCGCCGATCTTCGAATGCGCTTGGACGAGAATTCACGTGAGAAGATACCGGTCGTTTTCATGCCACGCGTCCTGGGTCACGGCGGCTTTACCAGCGATGCGATCTACGTTTCCTATCTGGACGATGATTACCTCGGCAACGCCACTACGCAAGTACTTCATCACGAGTTCGCCCACTGGTATGATAATCTTGCTGGCGGCGACATGCGGCCGACGATCTTCCAGGAGGGGTTGGCGGTCTACTTGAGCGGCGGGCATTTCAAGGTCGAACCGCTCGTCCCGCGCGCTGCCGCGCTGCTTGAGCTGAACTGGTACATCCCGTTGCAAACCCTGGCAGACGAGTTCTACCCCCAGCAGCACGAGATCGGCTACCTGGAGGCTGCCGCGCTGGTGAATTACATGGTCGAGACTTATAGTTGGGAGGACTTTAACGCCTTCTACCGCGACATTCACCCCATCCCGAATGGAGGCCAATCGCGATCCATCGATGTCGCCTTGCAGGAGCATTTTGGCGTCACGTTTACAGAACTTGAGCAAAGATATCTTGGCTTCCTGAAAAGCCAGAATGTGACCGAAGCCGAACGCGCCGACCTGCGCTTGAGCGTGGGCTTTTACGATACCATCCGTCGCTACCAAAAAGCCTTCGACCCTTCGGCATATTTCATGTCCGCCTGGCTGCCGGACTACAAGACAATGTCCCAGCGTGGCATCACCGCCGACTTCCTGCGTCACCCGCGCCGCGTGCAAAACCGCCTGGTTGAAACGCTACTGGTCCGCGCCGCAGACAATTTACGCCTCGGCAAATACGCCCAGACAGAGAGGGTTATCAAGGCGGCCAATCTTCTCATGAATGTCTTGCAGGCGGGAAAATAAAACAACCAGCCGCCTCGTGGAAAGGCGGCTGGCTATTCGGAAAGAGGAAAAAGCGGCGGGAGAGGGGCAAAAACGGACAGGTTACGAGCGCTGGACAGGCTCGCGATACTCGCGATCTCGCGCCGCCTGAGCATTCAGCGAAACTTGATGATATGTCGGCTCCTGGTGAGTTGTAAAACCCGTCGCCGGCCGCGCTGCCTTGGGCGCAGCAGGACGGTAACTCATGTTGTTCGCGCTGATAACCCGTGGACGCAGCGCGGCGGCTGTTGGCTGTGAAGCGGGTCGAACCTGCGGGCGTGGACGGTCATCGACCGAAGAAAACAGGTTATCGCCTGCAATTGAAAAGGTGCCAATGATGAGCACCCGGATCAGCCAGACCATGATCGCTACAAAGACCGGCACCACCTTCGTCAGCGTCGCGCTGCTAACCACCACGCCACTCGCCAGACTGTTGTGGTTGACAATGGCTACCGATACTCCCCACCAGGTCAAGATCGCGTTCATACCTGCAGCCAGCAGCCACGCCCCAAAGAGATACCACACCTCGGCAGGCTCATTCCGCCCCTGCTCCGGCGTGAACAGGCGGGCAATGCCGGCAAAGTCAATCCCACAAAAGGCAACAGCCAGGATCGTAGCCCAGCGCAGCCCGGCAAAGCTCAGGTTGCCAAGCACATCCAGCAGGGCAAACTGGGTGGTACTGTAATTGAATACCTCGAATGACAATAAGGCAAATACGATGATCGCCCCCCAAGCAAAGCCGCGCTTGAGCGTGATGCCCCGGAGCAGGTTACCGACCCCGTGCCTTGGATGGAAGGTAGTTGTGTTCATCTCGACCTCCTTTGTCGAAAAAAGACATGGATTCGCCTTTCGACGTCATTATAGAACGTTTGTTCTATTTTGTCAAGGGAATAATAATACTCTCTTGAGTAAAGTGTCCCCCTACTCGTATGGAGCCTGCCGCATTGCCGCCCTGTGCCCCCCAACCTGGGACAGCTATAGAAGGTGAAATTTAGCCGATAGTATTATGGGCAAACGCCAAAGCCAATTATCGGGGCGATGATGTTCGTCAGCCAGCTCAAGTAGGGATCGCACCATAATTGAAAGTAATCAATAGCCACAACAACGCCCACGCCGGCGCAGACGGCCAGCACCAGGAGTATCACCAGCACCAGCCAGATCTTGGAGCCTTTCTTCTCGGGAGGCGGAGGTACATCCGGGTATACATTCGGCGGAGGAGCGGGGACTGGGACCGGAGCGGAATAAACCGGCTGAGGCGGCGGGGCGACCACCGGGCGCGGCGATGGAGGTGTCGCTTGGGGGACGACTGTTGCTGGCGCGGCACGCGGTGAGGACTCGATCACGGTTGCATTGACATCGCCAGCCGCTTCGAAGACCAGAGTGATGTTCTCACTCAATGAAACCAAGTCGCCCGGTTTTAAAATGTGCGGCGCGCTGATCCGTTGGCCGTTGACAAAGGTGCCGTTGGTCGAGCCGGCGTCATCGATGAAATAACCTGCGCCTTGCCAGGTGAGCTTGGCGTGGCGCCGGGAGATCTCGGCGTCGCTGATGACGATGGTGTTGCCCACTTCGCGGCCAATGGTGATCTCGCCTACTTCCAGCTGAAACACCTTGCCAACGTTCGGGCCGGCGCGGACAACGAATTGATATCGAGCAGCCATGCTTCCTCCTCGCAGGGATTATTGCTGATAGTGTAATAAGTATCCTCGAAAAAGTCAACCCAGAATCAACCGAATACCCTTCGATACAAATCCGATTCCAGTAGATGATTCGGATCGCAACGCTTCTTCAGGGCGCGGAACTTCGCCACAGTTTCATCTCCCAGAAAGAGAACGGTAGTCTCCGGCGTCGTCTCGCTGTTCTTGGCAAAGTAGAAACGCCCACCGGCCTCCAGGGCGACGCGGTCGAAATCCTGCATCAGTCTGCGGAGTTGAGGGCGGTTCGCATCGGTGACTTTAAAATCCATTGCCAGCGAGAACCCGTCTACAGCATGGGTGAGGAGAAAATTATCGAGTCGGTGACGCTTGGTTACGCCGAGATAAGAGGGCAGGCCACGCTTTTTGGCGAGGGCCAGCATCTCGCTCCAGGCAGCGAGCGCCGTCTCTTTTGGGAGGAAGGACTGGTACTCGATCAGCCCACCTTTGCCGTAAGACAACTCCCAATCAGGTAAGTAGTCCAGCAGGAAGTGGAAGGCGGCGTGGCTCTGCCGGAAGGTATGGTGGCGCAGGCTGGTGATGTATTTGACAGTATTGACGCCCCACCAGCCGAAATTGTTGACAAATGGCGTCATGAAATAATGCAAGAGGTTTTTAGGTACGATGCCGAAGATGCGGTCCGGCAGGGTTTGATATGCAACTTGCCTGGTCTTCTGCGGCGCGAGGTCCTCGCCATCGGGCAGGTTATTCGCTGCATGGATTTGTCCGTGGCCGATGGTGATGCAATCCAACCAGCCTACTATGTAATCGTATTTCGGGGCGCCGTCTTCGATGATCTGCAATTGTTCGGCAAGCGTATGAGTTGGTATGGCATGTACATTGAGAAGGCCGGAGGAGACCGGCTTCATCTGGAGCGTGATCGAGGTGAACACACCGAGCATGCCCATCCCGCCGATCATGGCGCGGAATAGGTCGCCGTTCTTATGCGGGGTGCAAGTCACCTGCGCGCCGCTGGGCAGCAGCGCGCTGAACTCGGTCACGTGCTCGCCGATGACGCCCATGCGGAAGTTGTTCTTCCCGTGGATGTTGCTTCCCAGGCAGCCTCCCAGCGTGGTGAACATCGTCCCGGAGACGACCGGCGGCCACCAGCCATCCGGCAGGACCATCTGCCAGACCTGTTGCAGAGTGACTCCCGGTTCAGCTCGCAGCAGACCTGTGGTCGGGTCCCAGGCCAGGATGTGGTTGAGCAGCCTCAGGTCTAGCACGATACCGCCGCCGTTCAGAGCCGCGTCGTTGTAGGATCGTCCCGCGCCGCGCAAAGTGACAGTCAGCCCGTGCTGTTTTGCCAGCTTGAAGACTTCGCCGATCATATCCTCGCGATCTGGCTGGAAAAAGTACCCCGGGCTGCGCAGCGAATGGCCGAAGTTGTCGAGCAGGGTCAGTTTATCGTAGGGGAGTGTAATGCCCATAGATTTAACAATCGGAGTCCGAAGTCTCCAGACTTCGGATTGGTTTCACTCGAGTTACATCCAACGTCTGGAGACGTTGGAGTCCGGCCTAAAAAGTCAACCTCCGGAAAATGACCGAGGGGATGTTGCGCACAATGAGCATCACCAACTGCCAGCGCGCCGGCGTGTAGACCTGTTGCTTGCGGTGGCGGATGGCGCGGCAAATATCTTTGGCGGCCTGCTCGGGCGGGATGACCCAGAAGATGCCTTTTGTTCCGGCGGCCATCGCGGTGTTGACATAGCCCGGCTTGACCGTCAGCACGTTCACGCCGTAGCGGCTGAGGCGGTTGCGCAGCGCTTCCAGATAACAGGTAAGTGCGGCCTTGGAGGCATTGTAGGAGGGGTTGCCGACGCGCCCCCGTTCGCCCGCCACCGACGAGAGCCCGACGATCTGTCCACATTTCAGGCTCTGGAATATGGCTGCCACCGGGTTGAGCCAGGCCAACGCACCGATGTAATTGACCTCTGTGACGCGGCGGTCTTTCTCGAAATCGTATTTCTTCAGCCCTGCTGCCAGCGAGATGCCGGTGTTGTAAATAAACAGGTCAAGGCCACCCAAGTCGGAAAGAATCTGTTGCAGCAGTCCGGGAACAGCAGCGTAATCGGTTACATCATGCGGGTATGCCAGCGCGCGCCTCTCGCCGGCTGCGGTATTGATATCCGCGCATAGATCGTTCAGCAAATCGATGCGGCGGGCAAGCAATGCCAGGGTGTACCCTTCGCTCGCCAGGCGACGCGCCAACGCCGCCCCGATGCCAACCGATGCGCCAACAATGATTGCCCGTTTGCACGGCATGAGCGGTGTGGCGCGCGGCGGGAGGGGGCGTGGGTTTGTTCTCATAAGGATCTCCAAAAGGGTGTGAGATGATTATACCCTCAGACAGAACCTACAATCCATTTTCCATCTACTGAGCGACTATATACGCTATAATTCATCAGAAATCGTCAAAGGAGTGTGCCTATGCCCCGCAAAGTCAAGTTGATCCTCAACCCCATGGCCGATATGGGTGACGCCCGCCGCGTCGCCGATGGCTTGCGCTCGCTCGCGGCCGAATACAGCAACGCCGATTGGAGCGAAACATCCGGCCCCACCCACGCCACCGAACTGGCCCGCCAGGCTGCCGGCGAAGGCTACGAGATGGTCGTTGCCGTCGGCGGTGATGGCACAGTGCACGAGGTCATCAACGGCCTGATGCAAGTACCGGAAAAGCAGCGCCCGATCCTCGGTGTGGTACCCATCGGCTCGGGCAACGACTTTGCCCATGTCACCGGCATTCCTCTCGAACCGGCTGCCGCCCTGGCGCATGCTCTCAAAGGCGAACCGTCCTTCATAGACGTTGGCCGCCTTCAAGACGAGCATGGTCGTTCGGAGTATTTTGACAATACGTTGGGCATCGGCTTTGACACGGTCGTGACCCTCCGTTCGCACAAGATTACTTTCTTGCGCGGCTTCCTGATGTACCTGGTGGCTGTCATCCAAACCATCATCCTCGATTTCGACCCGGCCCCCATGCACATCGAAACCGACAAAACCGCCTGGGACGAGCATTCGCTCATGCTTGTCGTGTGCAATGGGCCGCGCGAAGGCGGCGGCTTCCTGGTCGCGCCGGAGGCCAAGCCCGATGACGGCATCTTTCACTACGCGAGCATCGGCGACATCGGCCGCCTGATGATGTTCCGCCTCGTCCCCGAGGTGATGAAAGGCACGCACGGGCGCTTCAAATGTGTCCGCATGGGCGACTGCCACAAGATGACGCTAAAATCCGAAAAGCCCTTATTCATCCACCTTGATGGCGAGATCTTCACCGGCTTCGACTCGAACGTCAAACAACTTGCCATCGAAATACTTCCTGGTGCGTTGAAAGTGGTGCGCGGCGGGTGACGAGTGACGTGTGCCGTGTGGCGAACCAGTCACAATCAGCAATCTGAAATCCACAATCAAAAATCTAAATGCCCGACCTCATCCACAGCCTCCAATCGCGTGATCTCGGCCACCTGCGCATCGTGGCTGGACTGTGGGGCGTGGAGCTGGTCTCGACTGAGGTTGAGGACGCGCTGGGAGAACTTTGCGCCGCGCTCCTAGCCCCTGACCGGTTGCGTGAGACCCTGGACTTGCTCCCAGTCGAGGCTGCTTCAGCCCTCGCCGCGCTGATCGAGGCCGGCGGCAGGATACCGTGGGCCGCGTTCGCCCGTCAGTATGGCGAAATCCGCGATGCCGGGCCTGGCCGCCGCGACCGCGAGCAGGTGCACCTCCACCCCATCTCCGCCGGCGAGGCTTTGTTCTACCGCGCCCTGCTCGCCCGCGCCTTCTTTGATACCCCCTCTGGCGCCCAGGAATTCGCCTACATCCCCGATGATTTGGTAAAAATCCTTCACCACGAAGGACACGCAATTCACAAAGGAGAAGAAAAAGAAAACTTCGTGACCTTTGTGCCCTTTGTGGTTAAGAAAGATGACGAGCCTCTTGGCCGTGCTGCCACACCAAAGGAGCGCGCCCGCCCCCTCCCCGCCGACGACCGTCTGCTGGACGATGCAACCACCCTCCTCGCCGCCCTGCGGATGGGAATCGCGCCTCCGGAAACGCCCATCCCTCTAAAAGTAGTGGGAGAGTTCCTGCGGGCAGCGGGTATCCTGCTCCCCTCTCCTGAGAGGAGAGGGGCTGGGGGTGAGGTCCAAGCCGAAAAAGTCAAATCCTTTCTCGAAGTCACACGCGGCGCAGCCCTGTCCATGCTGGTAAACGCCTGGCGTGAAAGCGAATCCTTCAACGAACTGCGCCAGCTTCCCAGCCTGATGTGTGAAGGGGAATGGAGCAACTCGCCACTCGTCACACGCCACATGCTCCTAGCCCTCATCAACGCCATCCCCCAAGACCAATGGTGGAGCCTGCCCGCCTTCATCCGCGACATCAAGGAGAAACACCCCGACTTCCAGCGCCCGGCGGGCGATTACGACTCATGGTTCATCCGCCGCGCCGGGAGCGAAACTTATTTGCGCGGTTTCGAACATTGGGATGATGTGGATGGCGCCCTTGTCCACTATCTCATCACCGGCCCGCTGTTTTGGTTGGGAATGGTTGAACTGGCGATGCCAGAGGAGAGCGAAAGCATCACGGCCTTTCGAATGGCGTCGAACGTCCAACGTCGAACGTCAGACGTTCAACATTCAACGTTGGACGAAACGGGCACACTGCATGTCTCCTCGCAAGGAAAGATCACCATTCCGAGATCCACCCCGCGTGCCGCGCGCTATCAGATCGCGCGTTTCTGCGAGTGGGAGGATGCCAAACCGGATAAATACCGCTACCGCGTCACCACCGCCTCGCTGACGAAAGCCAAAGCGCAGGGGCTTAAGGTAAGCCAATTGCTCAGCCTCCTGGCGAAGAACGCGGCATCAGAGATTCCGCCTGCGTTCGTCAAGGCGCTCAAACGTTGGGAGCTTCACGGCACCGAGGCACGCGTCGAGAACCCGGTCATTCTGAGCGTCAGCCGGCCTGAGGTTCTGGAAGTGTTGCGAAAATCCAAGGCCGGGCGTTTCCTGGGTGAAATCCTCGGCCCGACGACGGTCATCGTCAAGAAAGGTGCGCAACCCAAAGTCCTGGCCGCGCTGGCAGAATTGGGGATGTTGGCCGAGGAAGTCAATTAAAAACATATCAGACTAACCAATCCAGAAACAGTTGTATAATTACATCAGGAGCTAAAAATGGTCTTGCGCTCGTTCGAGGTCCTCATAGGAAGAGACGGTAGGATCAGGCTTCCCAAGAAGGTAAAATTGCCTGCCTCGCGTCGCGCCATTTTGACGATTCTGGAAGAGCCGGTGAAGATCGCCGAAACCGCGCTTCTGAGCGAAGTGGCGCTCGCCGAAGACTGGAACCGCCCTGAGGAGGAAGAAGCATGGGCGCACTTGCAACCGGGCAAGTAGTTCTCGTTCCCTTTCCGTGTTCCGATTTATCTCGCACGAAAATGCGCCCTGCCGTTGTGCTGGCAGGAACAGGACGTAAGGATTGGATCCTATGTCAGGTCACGAGCAATCCATACGGCGATCAGAGAGCTATCGAACTCACCGATGAGGATTTCACCCGTGGCTCGCTGCGCGTTATCAGCTTTGCACGCCCGGGGAAATTGTTTACCGCAAACGAAAGTCTGATCGAACAAACTATGGGGCAATTGAAGGCGTAAACAACCAACGAGTTGATCGGCGCGGTGATTGCCCTGTTGCAGGAAAGTATCCCGGCATAACTGCGAGCTTTTCCTTTCAGGTTCTCAATCCACTGTCCCAGAAGGAAACCACGCCATTCTCTACCCGCTTTTTCGTCCTCACCCTGTTTCTCACCTTGTTATGCTCTTGCGCCTCCCCGGCCGGAAGCACGCCTGTCCCTGCAACGCCCTCTGCAACGGCTTCCATCACGGTGGAAGCCAGTCCCACCCCTACCCCCACTCCCACCGCCACTCAAACCAACACTCCCGCGCCAACTCTCACCCCCACCCCCACCGAACCACCCTTCACCCCCGCCCTAGGCATGAAGGAAATTACCGAAATGTCCCAGTGCAACCAAATCAATTTCGACACCCTCGATGCCCAGATGCACGCGCTCACCGAAGCCAGTCGTGCTCATTTGCAGGAATTGGGTATCACGCCGGATAAAATTATTCAGCTTTATAATGCAGGAAATGGTATTACGCGTGGAGAAGATTTACCGTGGAGCTATGCGCGACTGTTTTTACGATATCCAGATGCACGGCTTATTACCTGTTCAGTCCTTTCCATGCCGGATGGTGCAAAGATGCTCACTCTTACCTTACATGTTCGTGCAAAAGGCGGATCGGATGTCGTTTTCCTTACTTTTGCGATTGACGACATCGGCCTTCGCAATTTGTATACCTTGCGAGACCACATGGACTATTACAACGACCTATTTAACCAAGAAGTAGTATTTCAGAGACTTCTTGCCAAAATTGCCTCAGGAAGAGAAATACAATTAAGCGTCAACGCCTGGATTCTATCTCCCTCAACCGACCAGCCCGGGCTTATGGACCAGTGGCCGGACAGCAAGCGTTTGCTTGACGAATATAATCCTCAAACTCCATGGAGCGAACCGAGGTACCCAACGATTTATGAATTATCCTCAGTTCCAACGTCAGATTTGCTAAATTTTTTTCTCGGTCCTGATTTCAACAAACTTTCAATTGATTATCAATCAGCCATTGCGGATGAGCTCGTCAAAAGACATCCAGTTATTCCTCTTCTATCGACTTCTGTTGAAAAGTGATCCTGTCTTACTTGTTTCCCCCTCCCTTTCTATGCTATCGTAGAATAAGCTATGAAAGGGTTGATGTTCGTGTTTCTTGTTGCCGCGATCTTTTTTATCATCCCCTTTTCTCCTGCGAGTGCTGCGTGTCAAAACGGTTCTTATCATTGTTCAGGGGGTTGGATAGAGCAGTGTGTTGGTGGGTATTGGGAAGCTTGGAGTTCCTGCGACTGCGGTTCGTGTAGAAATAGTTCTTCGCGCGCAAACTGCTGCTTCGTTGAATGTGTGTGTGATTGTATACCCAATACAACAGGAGGAACATGTACTTCTTGCTGTGACGAAGATCATCAGAACTGCGCGTGCGACTGTACACCGAACACAAGCGGCGGAACGTGCACGTCCTGCTGCAATACGCCATATAATAATACAGACATCTATCCATGCGGATGTACGTCAAACACGTCCGGTGGAAGTTCGAGATCCTGTTGTGACAGCGACCATGACGGGACGACAAGCCGTTCAAAGGATTGTCCATACGGATGCACGGCGGATGTCTATGGAGGAGAGTGCAAAGCGTGCCCTAAAACCGCGCTGCTATTGGAAAAACTCGGCGGCTGTGATCACCTGGATTTCTCGTGGGAATTCCACAGCAGCAGGTTTTTCCAGGCTTAATAGGGAGAGATTTGAACAGTTAAGCGTAGTTCCCGCCTTTATGAGCGCGCGGATTTCCCGGGCGCGTGTTTCCTCGTCTGCCAAATCGAAACAAGCCTGGTACAGACCAGTTGTTTCACCGTCTGCGAGTATGGCAAAATCAACCTCATTTCCCTTTTCGTCTTTGTAGTAATACATCGTTTCATTTGCCCGCGCCAGTTGATGGAACACCAGGTTTTCGAACAACCGCCCCATGTTCTTCGAAAACTTGGTTGACATGGCGGTTATAAACCCGGTGTCTATAAAATACACTTTTCGCGGATATTGCATCTGTTTGATGATCGCCGGGCTGTGAATAAAAAGCTCGTTCATGAAATAGGAGGTTTCGATATAGGACAGGTAATTATCCACGGTGGATTTGCCAACCGGGATGCCCATGCTTTTCAGGCTATTGTGCAGTTTGGAAATGGTAATGTAGTTTGAATTGAGCAGCAATTTTAGCAGCGTTCTCAAGGCCGCATCGTTTTCTATCCTATACCTCTCTCCAATATCCCTTTGCACTACGGTCTGGAAGTAGGATTGCAGCAGTTCCTGCTTTTTCTCCGGTTGGGCGAGAACCACCGCCGGCAGCGCGCCAAAAAGCAGATATTCATCGAAGAGAAAACGAAAACGGGCTGCTTCCTCTTGCACAGAGGCTCTTCTATCGAAATCAATGGCAGTATTTTTGAAGCGCAGGAATTCCCTGAAAGTGAGTGGATACACTTTGACCTCCCACGCTCTTCCCCTCAGTTCCGTGGCGAGTTCGGCGCTGCTCATTTTCGAGGAAGAACCGGTGATGAAAAGCTGTATATCCTCATTATCAAGGATACGCCGTACCCATTTCGACCAGTTGGGAATGATCTGCAGCTCATCCAGGAACAGGTACTTCGGCTTCTTGCCATAAACTGCCTGGATCTCTGGAATGAGGTCAGTGAGAAGGTCTGTGGTGAGGGATATAATACGCTCATCTTCGAAGTTGAGGTATACCACTTCCTCGCGTGGTTTGGTCTCTAATAACTTTTCGATGGTTTCATAAAGGAGATACGTCTTTCCCACCCGCCTGAACCCCGTAATTACCGTAGCATTATTCGCCCCTTGCTGCGGTGAGGTGTCCAAACGAATATCCCTCCCAATGGTTGCGGGCAGCTTCCTTTCTTTCCATTCGTATAAAAGCGTCCTCAATATTGCGTTCATAGGACAATATTACCATGTTTTTGTCCTGTCTGCAAGACGGTTTTGCCTTCGCGTGCACAATCGCCCTTTCAAGGTGGACAAATTGGCAATTTGTCCTACAATCTCTGGCGCGGCACTTTCGTCACCCCCAAATCGTGACACCCGCCCGCGCCCAAACTCGCTATAATCGAGCTACGATCTTCCCACTGCTTACTTTTCACTTCTCACTACCCCCGGAGTCTCCCATGTCAAAAACCAACTGGATCACCCAAGAACTCGAAAACTTGAAATCCCAAGGCTTATATAACCGCATCCGCACGATCGGCTCGCCGCAAGGCGCCTGGCTGGTGGTGGACGGTAAGCGCGTGCTCAACTTCTGCTCCAACAACTACCTGGGACTGGCCAACCACCCCAAGCTGACCGCCGCCGCTAAAAAAGCCATTGACGAATTGGGCATCGGCCCGGCAGCGGTGCGCTCGATCGCCGGCACAATGACCCTGCACGTCGAGCTGGAGCGGCGGCTGGCTGCGTTCAAGGGCGTCGAGGCCGCCATCACCTTCCAGAGCGGCTTCACCGCCAACCTGGCCACCATCCCCGCGCTGGTCGGTAAGGATGATGTCATCTTTTCGGACCGACTGAACCACGCCAGCATCATTGACGGCTGCCGTCTCTCTGGAGGCAAGATCATCCCCTACGAGCATTGCGATCCCGCATCCCTCGAAACGGCAATCAAAGACAACCTCTCGCAATACCGTCGCGCGATCATCATCACCGACGGCGTTTTCAGCATGGATGGCGACGTGGCCCCCCTCGACAAGATTTACGAGGTGGCAAAGCGATACGACATCCTGCTGATGGTGGATGACGCCCACGGCGAGGGTGTGCTGGGCAAAGGTGGGCGTGGCATCGTGGATCACTTTGGCCTGCACGGAAAAGTGGATGTAGAAGTGGGGACGCTCTCGAAAGCCTTTGGCGTGGTGGGCGGCGTGGTGGCCGGCAACGCGGCCATCGTCGAGTGGCTGCGCCAGCGCGGACGACCGTTCCTGTTCTCCTCCGCCGTCACCGTGCCAGACGCAGCGGCTTGTCTCGCCGCGCTCGACATTCTCGAAGCCTCCACCGAGCTGGTGGACAAGCTCTGGGACAACGCCAGGTATTTCAAAGCCGAGATGAAGAAGCTGGGCTTCGATACCGGCCTCAGCACCACGCCCATCACCCCCATAATGCTCGGTGAGGCGCCGCTGGCACAGCAGTTCAGCCGTGAACTGTTCGAAGCGGGCGTCTTTGCCATGGCAATTGGCTATCCCACCGTCCCGCAGGGCAAGGCGCGCATCCGCGTAATGATTTCCGCCGCGCACGCCAAGGATGATCTGGATAAGGGTCTGGAGGCGTTCGCGAAGGTGGGGAGGAAATTGGGTGTTATCTCGTAGGGGCACGATCACTCGCGCCCAATGTCAACATTACAACGTAGGGGCACGGTCCCCGTGCCCCTGGGCGGGATGACCCCGCATCGGGGCGGGGAAACCCCGCCCCTACAGAAAATGGCATGAAATCCGACCCAAAAATCCACCATCGCCTCTACGCATCCGCTCAGGGCAGGCATTCGCTGCGCCTACAGGGATATGATTATTCCCAGGAAGGCGCGTATTTCGTCACCATCGTCACCCAGGGGCGGGAGGCATTGTTCGGCGAGGTGGTGAACGGCGAGATGCGGATGAACCGGTATGGGGAGATTGTCCAGAAATGGTGGGAAACGATCCCGGAACATTTCCCGAATGTCGAAACAGGCGCGTTCGGGGTCATGCCAAACCATGTTCACGGCATCGTCATTATCATTGACACCCGTAGGGGCACGGTCCCCGTGCCCCGTGTCGGCAATACGGCTCAATTGGGCGGGGAAATCCCGAATTGGGCCGGGAAGACCCAGTTTGCGGGCGGGGAGACCCCGCCCCTACGGAAGCCGACATTGGGACAGGTGATCGCGTATTTCAAATACCAGACCACCAAAGAAATCAATAAATCAAAAGGCGGGGCGGTTACAAAGATATGGCAGCGCTCCTTCTACGACCACATCCTCCGCAACCAACACGATCTCGAACTGACCTGGCTCTACATCGAATCCAACCCGGCGCAATGGGAAACCGATAACGAAAACCCTGCCAAACGCTAGTTCCCTCGTCGGTACACGAGAAAGGGGGCAATGTTCAGAAAATAAATGGGGTTAATTTCCCAAATCCTCCCCACCTTCTGTATCCATCCGAAATGTGACAACTAACATTTACTTTGTGACAATTATCACTTGAAACGTAAGTATAATCACGGGGAGAATTAGGTATGAAAACTCGCTTGCCAAAGGAGTGAACGGTGTCCTTCTTTAATTTCCATTGCCGAAAGGAGACGCTCGGATGACGCAAGCTGAAAAGACGCCAGCACGCGATACACCTCGTGTTGGCGTTTACGTTTGCCACTGTGGCACCAATATCGCAGGGATGGTGGACGTGGAAGCGGTCACAGAATTTGCCTCCACGCTGGGGAACGTGGCCGTCGCCCGTCACTATTCCTACATGTGCTCTGACCCGGGTCAAGCGCTCATCAAGGATGACATCCGCAACGCCGGCCTGAACCGGGTGGTGGTGGCCTCCTGCTCGCCGCTGATGCATGAAACCACCTTCCGCCGCGCCTGCGGGGAGGCCGGACTGAACCCATTCCTGTTCCAGATGACCAACATCCGCGAACACTGCTCGTGGGTGTCGGATGACTCAGCCAAGGCCACCGAGAAAGCCAAGACGCTGGTCTCGGCGGCGGTCCACCGCGTCGCCTTGCACGAGCCGCTGGAGATGCGCCGGGTGCAGGTCAAGTCCTCCGCAATGGTCGTCGGGGCAGGAATTGCCGGCATCGAAGCCGCCCTGCGCCTGGCCGATTCGGGCAAGCATGTCTACCTGGTGGAGCGCGAGCCATCCATCGGCGGGCACATGTCCCGTTTGTACAAAACCTTCCCGACCTTAGACTGTGCGGCCTGAATTCTTACACCCAAAATGGTGTCCGTTGGACGCCACGAAAACATCACCCTGCTGAGCTACAGCGAGGTGGAGAAGGTTGAGGGGTACGTCGGCAATTTCACCGTCACGGTGCGCCGCAAGCCGCGTTACGTGAACGAAGAAGAATGCACCGGCTGCGGGACGTGCGTCGAGAAATGCCCATGGAAGAAGATCCCCTCCGAATTCGACTTGGGGCTGGGCAAGCGCCCGGCGATCTACTTCCCCTTTGCGCAAGCTGTGCCGCGCGTACCGGTCATTGACACGGTCAACTGTGCCTATTTCAAGAGCGGCAAGTGCCGCGCTTGTGAGAAATTCTGCCCGCGCCAGGCAATTGATTTCGAGCAGAAAGAGCAGAGGTTGGATATTGAGGTCGGCACCATCGTGCTGGCCACCGGCTTCAAGGATTTCGACCCCAAGCGCTCGCCGCAATACGGATATGGAACGCTCGAAAACGTGCTGACCGGCATGGAGTTCGAGCGGTTGATCAACTCCGGCGGGCCGACCACCGGCCAGGTACTGCTCAAGGACGGGCGCAAGCCGGGGCGGATCGCCATCCTGCACTGCGTAGGCAGCCGCGGCGACCACAACGAGCATTGCTCGCGGGTCTGTTGCATGTACTCGCTTAAGCTTGCCACGCTTATCAGAGACTACGTGGACGCCGAGGTGTTCGAGTTCTACCGCGACATGCGCACCTTCGGTAAGGATTACGAGGCCTTCTACGAACGCGTCCAAAAGCACGGCGTGAACTTCTTCCGCAGCGGCAAGGATATGCGCGTGGAGAAGCGCGAAGGCGGGCTGGCTGTCATTGCCAGGGACGTCTTCACCGGCAAGGAAGAGGAAACGCTGGTGGATATGGTGGTGCTCAGCACCGGCATCGAGCCGCAAGATGACCAGCACAAGGTCGGCGCGACTTTCGGCGTCAGCCGCAGCGCGGATGGCTTCTTCCTCGAAAAGCATCCCAAGCTGGCGCCGGTCGAGACGACTACCGATGGCGTCTTCCTCGCCGGGGCTTGTCAAGGGCCGAAAGACATTCCCGACAGCGTTGCCCAAGGCGCTGCTGCTGCGGCGGCAGCGTTGGCACTGATGGACGCCGGCTCGGTTTCGTTGGATCCATTCACCACCTACGTCATCGCCGAAAAGTGCGGTGGCTGCCGCACCTGCGAGGGGCTGTGTCCCTACAGCGCGATCGCGATGATTGACCACGAAGGCAAACTGGTGGCCTACATCAACGAGGTGTTGTGCAAGGGCTGCGGCGCGTGCGCAGCCGCCTGCCCGGCCGGCGCAGCGGTCCAACACGGTTTTACGCTGGACGAAGTGCTAGCCGAGTTGGAAGGTATTCTGGTCACGATCTAGGTTTTATGGAGGTGTTCTCTTGAATCGCACCAAAATCCGCACGGGCGTCTATGTCTGCCACTGCGGCACGAACATCGCCGCAACCGTGGATGTAGCTGATGTCGCAGAATTTGCCAAGGGTCTCAACAACGTTGCTGTCGCCCGCGATTACACCTATATGTGTTCTGACCCAGGTCAGGACCTGATCAAACAAGACATCCAGGAGCTTGGCCTCAACCGTGTGGTCGTGGCCTCCTGCTCGCCCCTCATGCACGAACCCACCTTCCGCCGCGCCTGTGAAGAAGGAGGGCTAAATCCCTTCTTCTTCCAGATGGCCAACATCCGCGAGCATTGCTCCTGGGTGGTGGATGACCGCGCCCAGGCGACTGCCAAGGCCAAGGCCATGGTCGCCGCCGCGGTGCAGCGCGTCCACCATCATAACCCATTGGAGATGCGCCAGGTGAAGATGGCGCAATCCGCTCTGGTGGTGGGCGGCGGCATCGCCGGCATCGAAGCCGCCTTGAAGATGGCCGACGCCGGAAAGCATGTCTACCTGGTCGAACGTGAACCCTCCATCGGCGGACACATGGCGCAGTTGTACAAGACCTTCCCGACGCTAGACTGTGCTGCCTGAATACTTACACCCAAGATGGTGTCCGTTGGACGCCACGAAAACGTCACACTGCTGAGCTACAGCGAGGTAGAATCGGTCACGGGATACGTAGGCAACTACCAGGTCCAGGTGAAGCGCAAGCCGCGCTATGTGGACGAGAGCAAATGTACCGGTTGCGGCAAGTGCGCCGAAGCCTGCCCGATCCTGGTCAGCAACCCCTTCGACATGGGGCTTTCGACCCGCAAGGCGGCCTATCGCTTCTCAGCGCAATCCGTCCCTGGCGCATACACGATCCAGAAGCGCGGCATCGCTCCCTGCCGCGACGCCTGCCCCACCGACCAGCGCGCCCAAGGGTACATCGCCCTGGTGCGCGCCAAGCGCTATGCGGATGCCTACTGGGCCATCCGCCGCGAGCACCCCTTCCCCTCCGTGTGCGGACGGGTGTGCAATCACCGCTGCGAAGATGCCTGTTCGCGCAACAAATACGACGAGTCGGTCAATATCATGGGCATCAAACGCTTCGTCGCGGATTGGGCCTATGCTCACCGCGATGAGCTGGCCGATATGCTGGATAAATCGTTGGTTGGAACGCCCTTCAAGCATGTTCCCCCGCCGACCAACAGGAAAGTCGCCATCATTGGCGCCGGGCCGGCCGGTCTGACCGCCGCGCTCGACATGGCGCGGCTGGGTCACGCCGTTACGGTCTTCGACTCGCTGCCCAAAGCCGGTGGCATGATGCGCGTGGGCATCCCGCCGCACCGCCTGCCGCATGAGCTGCTCGATTGGGAGGTCCAGCAGGTGGTGGACGAAGGCGTAACCCTGCGCCTGAACACCTGGATTGACGACGTTCCCGGCCTGCTCGAAAGCAGCTCCGCCTCCCTGGGTGGGCCATTCGACGCTGCCATGATCGCCACCGGCGCGCACAGCGCCAAAAAGCTGCCCATCCGCGATTCCAACCACCCCGATAACTGGCTCAGCCTCGACGTTCTGCGCAAAGCCGCCTTGGGCCAGGATGTGCCTGTAAAGGGCAAGAAAGTGGTCGTGTTGGGCGGCGGCAATGTGGCGTTGGATACGGCGCGCACGGTGCTGAGATTGGGCGCGACTGAGGTGCGCATGGCTTGCCTGGAGTCGCGCGGCGAAATGCCCGGTTTCCAGTGGGAGGTAGCCGTGGCCGAGGAAGAGGGCGTCCAGATGCTGCCCGGCCGCACGTTCAAGGAAGTCATGATCCGCAAGGATAAGATCGTCGGCGTGCGCTGCATGGAGATCGAATTCCGCGGCTTCAAGCGCGGCCGCCCGGATTTCAGCGAGATTCCCGGCACAGAGCACATCTTACCAGCCGATATTGTGGTGTGGGCCATTGGCCAAGCGCCTAATTTCTCGTTCCTGCCGGAGGATGGCAGCATCAACACCCGCTTCCCGGTGGGCGTGCAGGCGGACGCCAACATGATGACGACCCTGGAAGGCGTCTTTGTCGCCGGAGACGTGCGCCGCGGCGTGACCTTCTTTGTGGTGGACGCCATCGCCGAAGGCCACAAGGTGGCGCGCTCGATTGACCGCTTCCTGCGCGGTGTCAGCGGTCTGCAAGAACCGCACAAGCTTCCCGCTGTCACCTTGACCCCGCAGGAGATCGAGACGAAGTTCAAGATCGGCGAAGCCTCACCGGCAGGGCGCGTTTCCATCAAGAGCATCCCCCTTGCTGAACGAGTTCACAATTTCCGCGAGGTCGACCTGACCCTGACCGAGGATGAAGTCCTGGCGGAGGCTGACCGTTGCCTGCGCTGCGGTGTCTGCTCGGAATGTCTGGAGTGCCTGGTGGCCTGCGAGCGCGGCGCGATCAATCACGATATGCACGAGGAGCGCCTCGAGCTGACTGTCGGCACCATCGTGCTGGCAACCGGTTTCAAAGATTTCGACCCGCGCCGCATCCCTGAGCTGGGCTACGGCAAGCTGGACAATGTCATCACCGCAATGGAGTTCGAGCGGCTGATCAACGCCAGCGGCCCAACCAGCGGCAAGGTGCTGCTCAAGAACGGCAAGCCGCCTCAGTCGGTGGCCATCATCCACTGCATCGGTAGTCGCGACGAGAAGTACAACGAGTATTGCTCGCGCGCCTGCTGCATGTACTCGCTCAAGATCGCCCAGTTGGTGCACGATTACGTGGACGCCGAGGTGCATGAGATCTACCGCGACATGCGCTCTTTCGGCAAGGGCTACGAGGAGTTCTTCGAGCGCACCGAGAAGATGGGCGTCCATCTCTATCATGGGCGTGTAAAGCAAATCTCCGAGTTGCCCGCAGGCAAGCTGCACGTAAGTTGGGACGAAGCCTTCCATGAACAGCCCGACCAGGTGGAAGTGGACATGGTCGTGCTGGCAACCGGCTTCGAGCCGCAACCGGACGCCGGGCTGGTGGCCTCAACTTTTGGCGTCAGCCGCAGCCGGGATGGCTTCTTCCTCGAAAAGCACCCCAAGCTGGCGCCCGTCGAGACGGTCAATGAGGGCATCTACCTGGCTGGCACCTGCCAGTCGCCAAAAGATATTCCCGATAGCGTGGCGCAAGCCGGCGGGGCGGCCGCGGTGGCGCTCTCATTGATGGATCAGGGCAAGATCGCCCTTGACCCCTCGATTGCCGAGGTGACCCTGCACCTATGCGCAGCCTGCGGCGAGTGCTCAGAAGCCTGCCCGTATGGCGCCATCGAGATCGGCGCAGAACGCCTTGGCGAAGCCAGGCACGCCATCGTCAATGCTTACTTATGCAAGGGCTGCGGCACCTGCGCCGGAGCTTGCCGTAACAAAGCAATTACGCTGATCCACTTCAACGACCGCCAGGTTGTTGACGAGATGATCGGAGCTTTATTGACATGAATCGCACCAAAATCCGCACAGGCGTCTATGTCTGTCACTGCGGCACGAACATCGCCGCAACCGTGGACGTGAGCGACGTGACTACCTTCGCCAAGAGCCTCGAAGGGGTTGCCGTTGCTCGCGACTACACATACATGTGCTCAGACCCCGGCCAGGACCTCATCAAGCAGGATATCAAGGAGCTGGGTCTCAACCGCGTCGTTGTGGCTTCCTGCTCGCCCCTCATGCACGAACCCACCTTCCGCCGCGCCTGCCAGGAGGGCGGACTCAATCCGTTCTTCTTCCAGATGGCCAACATCCGCGAGCACTGCTCCTGGGTGGTGGATGACCGCACCCAGGCAACTGCCAAAGCCAAAGCCATGGTCTCCGCCGCGGTACAGCGCGTCCACCATCACAACCCATTGGAAATGCGCCCGGTGAAGATGGCGCAATCCGCCTTGGTTGTGGGAGGCGGCATCGCCGGCATCGAAGCATCATTGAAGCTGGCTGATGCAGGCAAACACGTCTACCTGGTGGAGCGCGAGTCCTCCATCGGCGGGCACATGGCGCAGTTGTACAAGACCTTCCCCACCCTAGACTGTTCTGCCTGAATACTCACACCCAAGATGGTGTCCGTTGGACGCCACGAAAACGTCACACTGCTGAGTTATAGCGAGGTGGAATCGGTCACGGGGTACGTGGGCAACTACCAGGTCCATGTAAAGCGCAAAGCGCGCTACGTGGACGAGAGCAAATGCACCGGCTGCGGCAAGTGCGCCGAGGTCTGCCCCATCGAAATGGACAATCCCTTCGATGAGGGCTTGAGCCAGCGCAAGGCAGCCTATCGCTTCTCGGCGCAGGCTGTGCCTGGGGCGTACGCCATCGAGAAGCGCGGCATCGCTCCCTGCCGCGCCGCTTGCCCCACCGACCAGCACGCCCAAGGCTACATCGCCCTCATCCACCAGAAGCGCTATGCCGACGCCTACTTTGCCATCCGCCGCGAGCATCCCTTCCCCTCGATCTGCGGGCGGGTCTGCAATCATCTATGCGAAGAAAAGTGCAGCCGCAGCCAGTACGATGAGCCGGTCAGTATCATGCGGCTGAAGCGCTTCGTCACCGATTGGGCTTACGCCCACCGCGACGAGCTACCCAAGCTGCGCGACAAGTCCATCGTCGGGACGCCGTTCACGCACAAACCCAAGTCAACAGGTAAAAAAGTCGCCATTCTCGGCGCCGGGCCGGCTGGTCTCACAGCCGCCCTCGACTTGGTGCGACTCGGCCACTCGGCCACCGTATTCGAGGCGCTGCCGGTTCCCGGCGGCATGATGCGCGTCGGCATCCCGCCGCACCGTCTGCCGTACGAATTCATCGATTGGGAAGTGCAGCAGATCGTGGATGAAGGGGTGAGCATCCAATACAATGCACGTATCAAGGATATCCCCGGCCTGTTTAAAGCCGGTTATGACGCGGTCATCGCCGCCACCGGCGCGCATAACACCACCAAGTTGCAGATCCCCGGCGCTGACCACCCGGATAACTGGGAAAGCCTGGACTTCCTGCGCCGCGCCTGCCTGGGCGAGAAGATGGATTTGACCGGGCGCGAGATCATCGTCATCGGCGCCGGAGACGTGGCCCTCGACGCGGCGCGTACTGCCATCCGCCTGGGACGCCCAAAGGTCAAGATCGTCTGCCGTGGGATGCGCGCCTCGCAGCATGAGGTGGATGCAGCCGAGGCCGAGGGCATCGCCATCATCCGCAACCGTGTGTTCAAGGAAGTGGTGGTATCGCACAACAGGATCATCGGCATGTTGTGCCTGGAGGCGCGCGTCGGCGGCATCGTCGGCGGCAAGCGCCAGGTGCAGGAGATTCCCGGCACCGAGCATCTCATCCCAGGCAACACGGTCATTTGGGCTGTCGGTCAATTGCCGGATTTCACCTTCCTGCCCGATGACGGTACGATTGCCACCCGTTACCCGGTAGGCATTTGGGCGAACGAAGACCTGATGACCACCCTGCCGGGTATGTTCACCGCCGGTGACGTGCGTCGCGGGGCAACATCCTTCGTGGTGGACGCCATCGGCGAAGGCCATCATGTGGCGCGCAGCGTCGATCGTTTTCTGCGCGGCACGACTGGCGTGCTGGAACCGCCCAAGATGCCCGTCGCAACCTACGAGAAGGCCGAAATCGCAGCCAAGATCGCCAACGGCGAAGCCTCAACCGCGCCGCGCGCCAAAATCACCACCCTGCCGGTGGAGGAACGCCAGCAAAACTTCAAGGAAGTTGACCTGCCGATGAGCGAAGAGGAAGCCCTGGCCGAAGCGGCGCGCTGCCTGAAGTGCGGCGTCTGCTCGGAGTGCCTGGAGTGTGTAGTGGCTTGCGAGCGCGGCGCGATCAATCACGACATGAAAGAAGAAGTGCTCGACCTGACCGTTGGCACCATCGTCCTGGCGACTGGCTTCAAATCCTTCGACGCCACCCGCGCCCCCGAGCTTGGCTACGGGAAATACCCCAACGTGGTCACTGCTTTGGAGTTCGAGCGGCTGATCAACGCCAGCGGGCCGACCGGAGGCAAAGTGCGGCTCAAGAACGGCAAACCGCCGAAATCGGTTGCCATCCTGCACTGCGTCGGCAGCCGTGACGAAAAATACAACGAGTACTGCTCACGTGCCTGCTGCATGTACTCGCTCAAGCTCTCGCAACTGGTGCACGATTACGTCGGCGCCGAAGTCCACGAAATCTACCGCGACATGCGTTCCTTCGGTAAAGGCTACGAGGAGTTCTACAACCGCACCGAGAAGATGGGCGTCCATCTCTACCACGGTAGGGTAAAGCGCGTCACCCAAAGAGGCCGCAAGCTGGTCGTCCGCTGGAACGAGGCTTTCGATGGCCAACCGGACCGCGTCGAGGTGGATATGGTCGTCCTCTCCACCGGATTCGAGCCGCAGGCCGACGCCGCCCATGTTGCCACCACCTTCGGCGTCAGCCGCAGCGGTGACGGATTCTTCCTCGAGCGGCATCCCAAGCTGGGGCCGGTCGAGACGACCACCCAGGGCATTTATCTGGCCGGCGCCTGCCAGGCGCCCAAGGACATCCCCGATGCGGTCGCGCAAGCCGGAGGCGCAGCAGCGGTTGCCCTCTCACTGATGGATCAGGGCAATATTTCTCTCGATCCTTCCATCGCCGAGGTCAATAAGTTCCAGTGCGCCGGTTGTGGCTATTGCGTGGCGGCCTGTCCATACAATGTCATCGCCATCAAGGACAAGGTGGCTACGGTCAACAGCTTCCTGTGCAAAGGCTGCGGCACCTGCGCCGGAGCGTGCCGTAACAAGGCCATCTCGCTCATTCACTATGATGACCGCCAGATCGTCAACGAAATGCTGGGAGCTTTATCAGCAGACAAGTTCTTCCCAGCTAATTAGGAGGTTTGCTCGTGGCTTACGAACCAAGAATCATCGCTTACCTATGCACCTGGTGTTCCTACACCGGTGCAGATACGGCTGGCATTGCCCGCTTGAAATCGCCGGCCAACATTCGCGATATACGCGTGCCGTGCTCTGGGCGCGTCTCGCCAGAGCTGGTGATGCGCACCTTCGACCAGGGCGCGGACGGCGTCCTGATCCTGGGCTGCCACATCGGCGAATGTCACTATGAGAGCGGCAATCATCGCGCCGCCAAGCGGCTGCCCATCCTGCGCTCCCTGATGACCTATGCCGGTCTCGAACCCGAGCGCCTGCGCCTGGACTGGGTCTCGGCTTCGGAAGGTGAACGCTTCTCGCGCATCGCCACCGAGTTCGTGGATAAGGTGCGGGAGCTAGGCCCGGTCAAATGGCGTGTGCCCAGCAAGGAAGTGCCCGCCCTGACCCAGCAATTTGCCGCCATCCGCGGGGACGTTCCGCTGGTGGAGCGTGATTGCGCTTCCAAGACCGACGCCATCCGCCTCAAGGCCAAGGAGTTGCTTGCCAGCGGCGCAGTCGGATACGTGGTTGGTTACGAGGTTGGCCCACGCGGCCGGACGCGCCCCGCCTTTGCCAACACGCCAGAGGAAGCCGATAAGCTGGTCTGGAACCCGAACTGCACCTACAACCTGACCACTTACTTGGGCAAGAAACGCCGCCCGGCGGTCAAGGGCATCGAGCAACCCAAACCGGTGGCCGTGGTGGTCAAACCCTGCGACAGCCGCGCCATCAATGTGCTGCTAACCGAGAACCAGTTCCAGCGCGACAAGGTCTACATCATCGGCGTGACCTGCGACGGGACCCAACACGATCCGGGCGTAATGCAAGCCCGCTGCCAGGTGTGTAATGATCGCGTGCCGGTGGTTTACGATACGCTCATCGGTGAGCCGCCTCCGCAGCAGGAGGCCAAGCCCTCGCCTGTGGTATTGAAAGTGGCAGCGTTGGAGAAGGGGACCCCAGCCGAGCGCACGGAATTCTGGCTCAGCCAGTTCGACCGCTGCATCCGCTGCTATGCCTGCCGCCAGGCCTGCCCGATGTGCAACTGCCCGGTCTGCCTCTACGAACGGGATGATTCGCTCTGGATCGGCATGGGCGTCAACATGAATGAAAAACGCGCCTTCCACCTCGGACGCGCCTATCACCTGTCGGGTCGCTGCGTCGGTTGCAACGAGTGCGAACGCGCCTGCCCGATGAATATCCCCATCAGCCTGCTCAACATGAAGATGGCGAAAGAGATCGAAGCAGCCTTCGGCTTCCGGGCAGGCTTTGAACCGGTGCCGTCGCCGATCGTCACGATCCTGTCGGGCGAGTATAAGGAAGGCTGAAATGACAGTAACCAGTAACCAGTATTCAGTGATCAGTCAGGCAGAATTGGCAGCCTGGTTGGATGCACTGGCGCGAACCACTACGCTGATCGCTCCCTACAAGATGGCGGACATCCTGCTCTACCAACCGGTGCAGAGCAGCCGGGAGATCGCCTGGGACTTCGGTCGGCCGGTCATGTCGGCCAAGGAATTCTTCTTCCCACCCAGCGAACGCCTGCTGCTCATCGAAAAAGGCGCCGGGGGAGTAAAACTCACAGAGACGATACATGAAGGCAAGCAGGTCATCTTCGGGGCGCGCCCATGTGACGCGCACGGCGTAAAGCTGCTGGATGCGCTCTTCCTGGATAAACCTCCTGTTGACCACTATTACGCCAACCGCCGCGCTAATACGGCGCTTATCGGCCTGGCCTGCAAGGAAATGGGCGCTGCCTGCTTTTGCACCTCGGTCGGTGGCGCGCCGGATGACGCCCACAACATGGATGTGATGCTCTACCCGGTGGATGGCGGCTATGCCGTCGAAGCGGTCACGGAAAAAGGCAAGTCTTTGATTTCAGATTTACGATTTACGAATGCCGATTACACGCGCCAAACTTCAATCGCAAATCGTAAATCGCCAACACTTGCACCTGGCGCAAGTGCAGGTGTCGTAAATCCTCAATCGTCAATCGTAAATCCCCAATCCATCAACTGGCCCGCCCATTTCGACGACGAATACTGGGCGCGCACCTCCGAGCGCTGCCTTTCCTGCCGCGCCTGCGCCTATGTCTGCCCGACCTGCCGTTGCTTCGCCGTGCGCGATGAGTATCTTCCGGTCGAGGCAGCTGGATGCGGCCCCGGTTGCACCCAGTACGAACGCATCCGCAGTTGGGACTCGTGCGAAGGCGAAAATTACCGCCGCACGGCAGGCGGTCACCGCCCGCGCGCCGAAAAAAGCCAGCGCCTGCGCAACCGCTATTTCTGTAAATTCTACTTCTACCCGGATCAGTACGGTCTGGGCAATGCCTCTGCCTGCACCGGCTGCGGCCGCTGCGTGGACATTTGTCCGGTCAATGTAGACATCACTGAAGTAATCACCGATCTGGCCAGATAGCGAGACGAATATGAGCAATACAACCAACCCCATGAAGCCTTATTTGGGCAAGCTAACCGCCGTCAAAGACCTGGCAACGGAGATCAAGCTCTTCCGCGTCGAATTGCTGAACGGTGGGAACGAGGCCTTTGCTTCCTTCCAGCCAGGGCAGTTCGCCTTCGTCTCCGCTTTCGGATTCGGCGAAGCGCCCTTTGGCATCGCCAACACTACACAGCGTGGCCCATGCGTGGATTTCGCCATCAGCCGCCTCGGCTCTGTGACGACCGGCCTGCACGAGTTGGGCGAAGGTGACATCGTCGGTGTGCGCGGCCCGTTGGGCAACTGGTTCCCAATGGATCAATTCAAGGGCAAGAACTTGATCGTGCTGGGCGGCGGCATCGGCGGCGCTCCGCTACGTCCAGTCATCCAGCACGTGTTGGATAACCGCACCGATTATGGCCGCCTGACCATCCTTTGGGCAGCCCGAAACCCCTCCCTGCTGGTCTTCACCGACGAGTACGACGAGTGGCGCCAAGCGCCGAACACCAGCCTGCACCTCACCGTGGACCACGCCGACGAGAAGTGGGATCACAATGTCGGCCTCATCACCCAATTGCTCGAAAAGGTGGCCCCCTCGCCGGAAAATGCCGTCACCATCACCTGCGGTCCGCCGATCATGATCTATTACGTGACGCGCATGTTAGAGAAGATGGGCTTTGCCTCCAGGAACAACTACGTCACACTGGAAGCGCGCATGCACTGCGGCCTGGGCAAGTGCGGGCGCTGCAATCTCGGCACCAAGCTCATCTGCGTGGATGGCCCCGTCTTCAACATGGCGCAAGTCGGCGAGCTGATGGAGACATTCCTGTAAACTTTCCCTATTTCCTGCCAACGAGGAACCCGTTTTCATGAAGAAAACGGGTTCCTTCTTTCCGCCTGCGTCCGCTTATCCGCTTAAAATCCGCTGACCATTGCCTACGAACGGGAAATCGTCTGACTTTGCGCTGTAATGTTCGGAAATGATCCGCACGGGGGAACAAATCATATCCATCCAGCATCATAAATATCGAAAGGAGTGCATCCATGAAAAGACCTCTGCAAATCCTCTTCGCTTTCTCGATAATCGTCTCGTTGCTCCTCGCCTCATGCACGCCGCGCAGCAGCGCCACCGCTGCCTCCAAGCTGGCGCGGGTTACGAACCCCGACGCGACGCCAGCCGAGCTGACAGAGCTGGTGTCAGGGAACAACGCCTTCGCCTTCGATCTCTACCAAGCAATGCACACCGCAGACGGCAACCTGATCTACTCACCCTACAGCATTTCCCTGGCTTTTGCCATGCCCTACGCCGGTGCACGCGCCGCAACCGCCAGCCAGATGGCGGAAGTGCTGCATTACACCCTGGCCGATGGGAAATTGCACCCCGCCTTCAACGCCCTCGATCTCGACTTGGCGCGCCGCCCCGATCAGGCCGCAAATGTGAACGATAAGGATCGCTTCCAGTTGAGCATCGCCAACTCGCTCTGGGGCCAGGACGGTTGGTCGTTCCGGCCAGAGTACCTTGACCTGCTGGCGATCAACTACGGTGCTGGGATGCGCCTGGTGGATTTCGCGAAGGCGCCGGAAAGCGCCCGCAAGCAGATCAACGATTGGGTGTCCGACCAAACGAAGAAACGCATCGAGAATATCATTCCCCCTGGCGTGCTCGACCAGTCCACACGCTTGGTGCTGGCCAACGCCATCTACTTCAAGGCCACCTGGCAGAGAGAGTTCGACGCAAACGATACCGCCGACAAGCCATTCCACCTGCTAGACGGGACAACGGTGCTCACGCCGATGATGACCTTCGGCCATTCGGTGCAGCTCTCCTACGCCGCTGGAGAAGGCTGGCAGGCAGTCGCCCTGCCCTACAAGGGCGGCCTGACCGAGATGGTCATCATCGTACCTGATTCGGGTAACTTCGCAGCCTTCGAGTCCACATTGACGGCGAGACGCTATAATGAGATCGTCGCCGCATTTCAGCCGCAGTCGGTGGAGCTTTCCATGCCGAAGTTCAAGTTCGAAAGCGAATACGGCTTGAAAGACCTCCTGACCGGCATGGGCATGACGAATGCCTTCGACCCGGACACGGCAGACTTCTCCGGCATTGACGACCTACATCCCCTCTACATAGACAACGCATTGCACAAGGCGTTCATCGCCGTGGACGAAAAAGGCACCGAAGCCGCCGCCGCGACGGTCATCCTCATGGCGCCGGCCTCCATGCCACTCGAAGGCATCAAGCTGACCATTGACCGGCCATTCATCTACGTTATTCGCGATGTCCCCACTGAAACGATTCTGTTCATGGGAAGGGTGCTGAACCCGGCGGATTAGGTTCTTCGATAATCAGCGGAGCGAGTCGTGATAAACTAGGGACGAGGAGAAAAGGAGACAACGCTCTTGACCGTAACCTGCTACACCGCCTACGGGCTGACCATCGCGTCCGAAATCGCCTGCCCCATGTTGAGGAAGCTGCCCACCGTGCCCGAAACGGCGGATGTGCAAATCCGCTACGGCGCGGTCCCTGCGGACCTGGAGGGGGCGGTCGCCAAAGGCGTGTTATACCAGGCCAAACCCAACCAGTTCCTGCTCAAATTGGACAAGATCGCGGCATTCCTCATCTCGAATGGAAATGAGGTGCTTATCGAGCGCGCCCCCGAAGCCACCGACGACGAGGTGCTGCTCTTCCTGTTCGGCTCGGCCTTCGGCGCGCTGCTCCACCAGCGCGGGCTGCTCGTGCTGCACGCCAGCGCGGTCGAGACCGAACGTGGCGCAGTCCTGTTCGTCGGCCACTCAGGCAACGGCAAATCCACCCTGGCCGCCGCCCTGCGCAAGCGCGGTTATCGCATCCTGGCCGATGACGTCTGCGCCTTGGCGCTCGACGCCGCCGGAAATCCCATTGTCCTGCCGGGTTTCCCGCAACTAAAGCTGTGGGCCGATACCGCCAAGAAGCTGGAGCACGAGACCGGGTCCCTGCGCCGCGTCCGTCCCCAGTTGGAGAAGTTCGCCCTGCCAGTGGAGGATGGCTTCGTGGACGAGCCGCGTCCGCTGTTTGCCATCTATCACCTGATTTCCCAGAACACACAGGAATTCAAGATGGAGGCGGTGGAGGACGCCAGGAAGTTCCAGATGATCCTTTTCAACACCTACCGTGGACGGTTCCTGGACGGGCTCGAAATGCGCCGCGAGCATTTCAAGCTAGCCACCGCCGCTGGGAAGGCCGCCCGCGTGCTGCGCGTCACACGCCCCAGCGCGCCGTTCCTGCTGGAGGAGCTGGCCGATATGGTGGAAAAGGATTTCAAGCAATGATCTACTGGCTGGCCTCCTATCCCAAATCTGGCAACACCTGGACGCGCGCCTTCCTGACCAATTATTGGAAGAACCCCGACGCGCCGGTGGACATCAACGATTTCGAGGGCGGGCCGATTGCCAGCGCGCGCGGCCTGTTCGATGAGGCGGTGGGCGTGGAAGCCTCGGACCTGACGCCGGAAGAGATCGAGAACCTGCGCCCGCGCGTCTACCAGGACGTGGCCGCCAACAGCAAAGAAAACCTCTATCTCAAAGTCCACGATGCCTACACCTACACCCCCAGCGGAGTCCCGCTCCTGCCCAAGGACGTGACTGCCGGTGTCATCTACATCATCCGCAACCCGCTGGATGTGCTCGTCTCGTTCGCCCATCACAGCGCGCGGCCGGTCGAGAAGATGATCCCTTCAATGAACGACCCGAAGTTCGCCTTTGTCAACAACCCCCGCAATTTACAGAACCAGCTCATCCAGAAATTGCTCACCTGGAGCGGACACGTGCTCAGTTGGGTGGACGAACCCGGGCTGAACGTGCTGGTGATCCGCTATGAGGACATGCATGCCCGCACCGAGCAGGTCTTCAGCGAGGTGGCGCGCTTCGCCGGCCTCGAGCTGGACGCCGAGCGCCTCCGCAAAGCGATCCGCTTTTCGAGTTTCGATGTGCTGCAAGCGCAGGAAAAGGAACACGGCTTCGACGAAAAGATGCCCTTCTCCGAGTCCTTCTTCCGCAAGGGCAAGATCAGCACCTGGCGCGAAAAACTGAGCGACGAGCAGGCCGTCCAGATCGTCGCCGAACACGGCGCTGTAATGAAGCGCTTCGGCTACCTGACCGAGGATGGAAAGATTGTTTTTTGATATCAATAATGGAACAGCCGCCCAGTGACAGTCACCTGGCTTGTGAGTCAACAGGTGGTGTGATACACTTTGGCTTGAAAGAGTTATGCCAGGATGCGTATGGGCGAGACCGAATATGTTATCTACTTGGATGAAGAGCGACAGGATCGTTATCGACATTTCCATCTGACCGAGAGGGCCGGGTTGTGCTTTTCCGTGTTCAGTACGAAGCCTGGATTGGTCAACAATGGGTGGTGATCGTCCGCTACGATACGGCACATGGTTTTCCCCATCGGGATGTGATGCACCCTGATGGCAGCCAGACCAAGGAGCGATATCCCGAATACTCTCGGATGCACGTGTTGACTATGGGGCAACAAGACATCCGGCGAAACTGGCGTGCTTATCGCGCCAGGTTTGCGTCAGAAATGAGGTGATGCTATGAACACTATGTACCAGTTGTACTTCGAGGAATTGCTGGCAGAATTCGACCAGTATGTTCTTGAACATCCAGATTTTGCGAAAGAGATTCCACACAATGCCCAAATCGTCTTCGTGGATAAACGAAGACCAGATTTCAGCCACTGGAGTGTACAGGCTTTTGGCAGTCTCCCGCCCAATGACGATCATCCCGGTCGTTCTGTAGTCTATATCGAGATTGGCGAGCTTATCCCCCGCCGTTCCCGAATAAAATCTCCGCGGCTGTTTTCGAGCGCGCCGGCCTATGCCTACACATGAGAACAGAATAACTATGGCGAATTCCACCTCCCTCACTCTCGACTCCCTCGTCTCACGTTCGCAGGAGATCCTCGCCTCCGAAATGGGCAAGGAGACCGTGATGCTGGACGTACAAAAAGGCGCCTACTTTGGCATGGACGCCATCGGCTCGATCATCTGGGGCATGCTCGAGTCGCCGATCCGCATCGCCGATCTGTGCGCCGCGCTCCAAACCCAATTTGCCGTCCCCGCGCAGGAGTGCCAGCGCGACGTGCTCGAATTCCTCGGTCAGCTTCGCGAGCAGGGGCTATTGAATGTCGAATAAGCTAACGAAGTTCGCCCATTTCCCCTGGCAGGATAAACTGCTGCTCGGCGAGGCCTGGCTGCGGCTCGGCGCGGCGCGCTTCTCGATCTTGACCGTGCCATTCGCCAAGCTGTCCATGGACTGGGGCACGCCGATGCTCGAGACCTTCCGCGAATCTCCTCCTGATCAAGCATACGTGGAACGCGTGAAATGGGCCATTTCCACCGCCAGCCGTTACACCCCTTGGAAGTCCAACTGCTTGCCACAGGCGATCACAGGAAAACAGATGTTGCAAAAGCGCGGCCTGCGCAGCACCCTCTATTTCGGACTGTTGCGCGATCGCAAGGGGGAGGTGGCCGCCCACGCCTGGCTTCGTTGCGGCAACATGTTCGTGACCGGCGGGCGCGGCATCGCCTTCACGGTGGTGGGAACCTTTGCCGAGATGGGGGATTCCTCAACCAGCGCCGGGTTGCCCGCCGCGCAGGTCAGCCAGGCATTCGCCTGGTTGAAGAATGAGAAGTAATAGGCCTCTTGCATAAGTGCTTCCATGCGCTAGAGAGCGCACACAAATCATCGAAAATTCGGATTAGTGGACGTTCTCCCCGGCCTGACCCGCCGGGGCAGGCTAACGTCCACATCCTGACTTTCGCAAGGGGTCTATTTATCTGGTAACATAGTAAATATCGTAACTTCTCAATAATCAGGGGAGGATGGGGGGTGTGCGGGCGGCTTCGCCGCCCGCACACCCCCCTCTCCCCAAGTTTTTGAGATGATACTAAATATCAGTCCAAACCAAGAAACTGAAAGAGCAGCCCCCATCCATGAATGCCATCTGTGGAATCTTTAACAAAACCGAGCCCCTCCCCAATAATGCATTGGACGGCGTAATGAACGCCCTCTCCGCTTGGGGACGCGATGGGAGCAGCACCTGGCACAACGATCACATCGCGCTCGGCTGCCAGATCACCCACGTCACGTCCGAGTCGCTGCACAAGACGCTTCCTCTCGACGAATCGGGGCTCGTTATCACCGCAGACGCCCGCCTCGACAACCGCGAAGAGCTATTAGCAGATAGCAAATGGCAGATGGCAGATAGCGATTCACCAGCAGCCATACGCCATCAGCCATACGCCATCAGCCATACGCCATCAGCCATTCCCGACAGTGAGATTATCCTTTCCTCTTATCGTAAATGGAGCCTGGATTGTCCCAAGCATCTTCTCGGTGACTTTGCCTTCGCCATCTGGGACGAAGCTAAAAAACGGCTGTTCTGTGCCCGCGACTTCATCGGCGCGCGCCCGCTCTATTACCAATCAGGGAACGGGCCTTTCGTCTTTGCCAGCGACGTGGAGGCCGTCTTGGCCGCCTCGGGCGTTCCATCCGATTTGGACATGGAATTCTTGTCCGCCCACCTGCGCGCTTTTGCCGGGTACCCCTCTGCCGACCGTACGTTCTTCACCGCAGTTCGCAAGCTTCCTCCCGCCCACGCTCTAACGGTGGACGCCTCGGGGATGAAATTGTGGCGCTATTGGGACCCTCGCGAGGCGCGCCCGGTGCGCTTCGCCCGCGAGCAGGAATACATGGATGCCTTGCTCGACCTCTTTGCCCAGTCCGTGGATTGCCGCCTGCGTTCAGCCTTCCCGATTGGCAGCCACTTGAGTAGTGGGTTGGATTCCTCGGCCATTGCCATCCATGCCGCGCGGTCATTGCGCAAGCAAGGCCGAGACCTGGCAATGGGCTTTTCGTGGGCCGCGCCCATTGCGCCGGGCGAGGAACTTCCGCCCGAAGACGAACGCCGCTTGATCGAGGAAATGGCGCAACTGGAACATATCCCCATGAACTATGCCGATCTTTCTGCCCGGGAATTCGCTGCGGAGATGCTACGGCGGCGGACGCTCTCATTTGGCGACTTCCCCTTCGAGAGCCCGGTGCGGTGTAAGGCGGCCGAGGGCGGGATGCGCGTCCTGCTCTCCGGCTGGGGTGGCGACGAGTTCATCACCTTCAACGGGCGCGGCTTCTTCGCCGAGACCTTCCTGCGCGGCCGCTGGCGCACCTGCTTCCGTGAGTTTAAACAGCGCGCTGTTTTGAACGAGAGCAAACTGTGGAACGATTTCAGGGCAAAGGTGATCATACCGCTCCTTCCGGACTGGTTCCTGGCTCGCCTGAAACCCGACCACCTGCCCTGGCTCAGGCAAGGGAAAATCCCCACCGTCTTCCAGGCGGAGTTCGCCAGGCGTCTGCAAAATGCTGCATCGTTGCCGGTGGATCACCTGCGCGAGCGCGCCGGGGTGCATGCCCAGCAGCGCGACTTGTTGGCGCACGGACACCTTACGATGCGCATCGAGGGTTGGGCGCAGGGCGGTGGGCTGCTGGGCATCGAATACCGCTACCCTCTTTTGGATCGCCGGCTGGTGGAATTCGCCCTCGGTCTGCCTCCAGACGCATTCATGCACACCGGCTGGAAGCGTTACCTCTACCGCCAGTCCATGGCAGGCATCCTGCCGGATGATGTGCGCTGGCACAAGGTGAAAGACTCGCCCGCCCGCCCGCAGCGCGCCGAATTCCAGAAGGAGGCCATGCAAGGCCAGGTCATCCCGCTCCTGAACCAGGCGCTCGAAGATTGGCAAGCAGCGGGACGTTCCTTGGCCTGCCTGGATGCCGAACGGATGCGCGCCTCCCTGCTCAACTGGAGAGAACCAGATGAGGAGAAACCGCGTGACCCCAGCCGGGAAAACCCCCTTGCGGCCGTGGGAATCGAGTTGCTCCTGAACCCAGCACTGGCTGAGCAAATCCAGATGCGCATTGGACAACGCGATGGTCAGCGGATATTAAGCGGATAAACGGATAAAGTGACAGCTCCCAATGTCTGCTTGACCTTTCCCCCCTGATAAGTGATAATTTGGCGGATGCGAAGACCAAGACACTCCCCTCCCAACCTCAAGAATCTCATGGCGCAGTTGCCCTACCTGCCGCGCGCCCTCTCGCTCGTCTGGGCAGCCGCGCCGGGTTGGACATCGGCATGGGCAGCCCTGCTGCTCATCCAGGGTCTGCTTCCAGTGGCATCAGTCTACCTGACGCGCGCCGTGGTGGACAGCCTGGTGGCGGTCATCCGCTCCCCTGGCAGTTTACAGGCGCTCCTGCCCACCCTCCTGCTGGTCGGCGCAGCGGCGCTGGTGTTGCTCTTGGGTAGTGTGCTGCGCAGCCTCTCGCAGTGGGTGCGCACCGCCCAATCGGAGACCGTCAGCGATTCCATCAAGGGGCTGATCCACACCCAAGCTGTTGCCCTCGATTTGGCCTATTACGAGACGCCCGAATACTACGACCAGCTCTACCGCGCCAGTGTGGACGCCGTGGATCGCCCCGTGGCCTTGCTCGGCAATATCGGCGGATTGATCCAGGGAGCCATCACCCTGGCGGCCATGGCCGGTGTGCTGATGACCTACTCGGTCTGGCTGCCGTTCATTCTACTGGTCAGCACCCTGCCGGCGCTGTGGGTGGTGATACGCTACACCCTGCGCTTCCAACGCTGGCGCATGGAAAACACGCACAACGAGCGGCGCACTCATTACTTCGACTGGATGCTTACCCTGCACCAGGCCGCCGCCGAGGTGCGTCTGTTCGCTCTGGGGAATCACTTCCGCGCTTCCTTCCAGACCCTGCGCAGGAAATTGCGAACTGAGCGTATCCGCCTGATGCGCGACCAGATGCTGGCCGAAACCGCCGCCGGGACTTTCGGCTTGCTCATCACCGGATTGACCATGGCCTGGATGATCTGGCGCGCCGTCCAAGGTCAGGCCTCGCTCGGCGACCTGGCGCTTTTCTACCAGGCTTTCAACCAGGGCCAGGGGTTGATGAACAACATGCTCTCCAACGTCAGCGAAATCTACAAGAACATCCTCTTCCTGCAGAACTTGTTCGACTTCCTGGCGCTAACCCCACAAGTGACCGACCCCGTCCAACCTTTGCCAGCGCCGGGCTCCATCGAGAAAGAGATACGCGTGGAGGGTGTCCGCTTCTGTTACCCTGGCAGCGAGCGGGTGGCTCTGCACGATTTCGCCTTGACCATCCCCGCTGGGCAGATCGTGGCCATCGTCGGCGAGAACGGCGCGGGCAAGAGTACGCTCATCAAACTGCTCTGCCGCTTCTACGACCCCGATGCGGGCGTCATCACTTTCGACGGCGCCAATCTGCGCGACCTGCCGCTCATCGGGCTGCGGCGGTTGATCACGGTGCTGTTCCAGGAGCCGGTGCATTACCACGAGACCGTGGCCAATAACATCGCCTTTGGCGATCTCGCAAGCGCCCCGGAGTTGGTACGCATCGAAACCGCCGCGCACGCCTCCGGAGCGGACGCAGCCATCCGGCGGCTGCCCAAAGGGTACGAGACAACGCTTGGCAAATGGTTCGGTGGCTCTGAGCTGAGCGTGGGCGAGTGGCAGCGGGTGGCGCTGGCGCGCGCCTTCCTGCGCCAGGCCTCGCTCATCATCCTCGACGAACCCACCAGCGCCATGGACTCGTGGGCCGAGGCCGACTGGCTGGCGCGCTTCCGCCAACTGGTGGCCGGACGCACCGCCCTCATCGTCACCCACCGCTTCACCACCGCCATGCAGGCCGATGTGATCCACGTGATGGACGAGGGTGCCATCGTCGAATCCGGCACCCACGCCGAGCTGATGGCGCTCGGCGGGCGCTATGCTCAATCCTGGCGACGGCAAATGCGCGCCAGTGAACAAGGCAAGGTGACAGCGTCATCTCGCGCCGGTTAGCCATGTCGAACATCCCATTCGAATCGCGATTCTCGCCGGAAATGAAGCTGCTGCTCCTTGCGGCGCGCCCCTTCATGACCAAAGCCGAGGGACAGGAGCTACGCGCCTCGTGCGCGCCCGCGATCGATTGGCAAGAATTTGCCGACATCGTAAAGCGCCATCAGGTCTCCGATCTGGTTTTTAAAAACCTGAATCGTTACATAAAAAATGAGATCCCGGCAGGTGCTTGTCAGCTCATCCAACAGTCAGCGGAAAGAAACCAACGCCGCGAGTTAACGCTGGCTACCGAGATGGTTCTTCTCAATCGCCTCTTTACAAGCCACGGCTTTGAGGCGCTCTTCTTCAAAGGCCCGGCTCTCTCGCATCAATTTTACGGAAGCTTCAGCCTGCGCCACTCCCAGGACCTGGATATCTTGATCGGGGAGGAGAATTTCAGTGCAAGTATCCAATTGCTCGATTCCAACGGATATAAGCTCAGTGAGAAGAAAATCGCCCTGACGCCCAAACAAAAGCGGATCAATAACGATTTGGAACGCCATTTTACGTACGTGAACCCGACAAATGGCCTCATGTTCGACCTGCATTGGAAACTGGTGAGCAACCCTTATTACCTCTTGCCCGATTTTGAACAACGCGCATTTGCGCATGTTGCGCGGCTTGATTTCGCCGGGCAGATGATCCAAACGTTATCCGTCTCTGATCATTTTCTGTACCTTTGCGCCCACGGCGCAGAACATGGCTGGGGTCGGTTGAAATGGCTGTGCGACATCGCCGCGGCCTTCCGCAATCCGCAGCCTTTCGATTGGGAGAGTATCGCAGCCGAGGTTGCCCGAATCGGCTTGGAGCGTCCTGTTGCGCAGGCGGCGGAGTTATCCCACAGGCTGCTGGGTGCGCCGCTGCCGGATTCCTTCCAGCCCCTCTGCCAACGGGCAAGTTTGTTGCTGCTTGAATTGGTCAAAACCGCCGGGCAATTCATCCTTAAGTCTGAGGCGGAATACCGTGACAAAGGCAAAATCATCAAGAAAATGCCTCTCGCCTCCTACCGCTTGAAATTGCGGAAGGAATTGAAATACAAGGCACATATTCTGATGCACATTTGGTTGGAACCAGCAGATTGGGTTGACTTTCCTCTCCCCGATTCGCTCTTCTTCCTCTATTACGTGCTCCGCCCCTTCCTCTGGCTACGTCGCTATTACAGGTCTAAAAAGAAACGCCAAATTAGCGACGGTCGCGCAAAATAGCTGGATCGTCGGCTGGCGGAATTCGCCCGCCGCGCGCCGAATTGCAGGTCGGCGAGTTCCTACGAAGGACCCTCATGCGTTGTTTCGAAGAAGAAAGTAAATTTCATATCGGTTCCCGGCATAGCGATGATCCAAAACGCGGGTTTGCGCCAGGGAAGTAGTTCATCCGTTGTCACGATGGGTGTTTCCTGCGTAAGTACTAATTCTTCTGGTTGCATGGCTTCCTCCTTGAGAAAAAGAAAAAAAGCTGATTAAATTATAACAAATTTTCAGAAAAATACAAGCACCCTCCGAAATTGACGTGATTGTTCCGAAATTGGTAAAGATGGGGTATAAAAGCATTTCCGGGGCGACAGGTGAGGTCGTCCCGGAAATCCAAACAAATAGCGTGCTCGAATTATATGC